>ENA-UALF01000121-UALF01000121.1-human-gut-metagenome-genome-assembly--contig:-NODE-121-length-48256-cov-22.083380_pt1 | contig 48256 bp, 52 predicted proteins | sample MGYA00243698_ERZ654464 | MGnify/ENA primary metagenome ERZ654464 (study PRJEB26926, sample SAMN06164595) | human gut metagenome | biome: ENVO:00009003; feature: ENVO:2100002; material: ENVO:00002003...
TGGAATCAGCCCTATTTTTCTATTCTTCCCTAAAGTTTAGCGGACAGTAATAATTTCCATACGGAAATATCGACAGGGTCGCCGGAGTTGAGCATCGTGCGAGCGGTAGATATATGTATCGAGCGAGCCATTATGAGAAAGTCGGGTTGAAATTCTGGTTGAAGATGCCGGGAGTGGTCGGCATATCGATCGACGGAGTATTGTCGGCGAAGCGCCATGTAAACTTGACCTTGTTAAGTTTTTCGTCCGTGTCGGAAAACTCGCAGGTGTAGTCTGTAATGAGGATTGGACGCAGAGCGTCAAAGTCCGTATCATACTTGCTGCAGTCCTGGCCGAAAGGTATGCGTACCGACGGCGAGGTGAGCATCTGTTCTATCTGAATACATTCGTCGGAGGTCAGGGGGCCGCTCTCGACTTCATACTCTTTTGAAGTCGAGATGTCGTAGAACTGCGAGGTCTTGCCGACGGAGGCAAGCGAGCGGTCGGTCTTGACCTTGACCGTAGTTGTGCGAGGCAAAGCGATATGCTCGGTTATGCCGAAGCAGTTCAGATAGAAGATGGGCGTATTGGTCTCCAGAGCCGGGTCGATGAAGAACGTGGCCGAGCGGTTGCCGCAACGGACGGTAACCGACTGGAGTATCAGCGACTCAATTTTCTTGCGCTCGATGATAAGGTCGCGCAGAGCGTCGAGCATGATATATTCGGTCAGCACCCCGTTGCTGTGAGCGATCTGGCCGTTGCCTGAGTGAGCGTACTGGTATGTGTCGCGTAGCCCCTTGTCGTTGATGAAGGTGGCGTAGACGCGGAACATAACGCCCTCCCGATTAGCGGCGTACCACGACACGTTGATGTACCCGTCGGGTGAAAGACGGCGTGTGTGCGACAGGGTCAGAAAGTTTTCTCTTAGCCAGTCGCTCGGGTCGTATAATCGGGTGAGCTTGTCGCAGTACAACACCGGGAAGTCGAGTTCGGCAGTTTCATCGCCGGAAGATGCTTCGAGGTGAACATCAACGAAGTTCATCTCGGTGTTGCCCGACATATAGTGTTCGAGAAGCGGAATGACGTCGGAAACGACGATATTGCCGTCGAAGGCGTAATATAAGCCTTCGAGCAGTGTATTTCCGTAGATTGATATACGGAAATTCACGGCCTCGTGGTCTGTGGCAATGGTGATGTCGGGCAAGTCGCTCGACAGGAACAGGCTCGGAATATAAACTGTAAACTTAATCATACGGCAAAGATACCGGGCAGATAGCGGAGGATAAAAGACATATTCAGGGCAACTCGGATGTCGCGGGAGCGAACCTGCCCGGCAGCCCTCACGGCTAAAGGGCTTGCCCTGCTACGGCCATGTGTCACTCGGCATTTTCTCGGATGTCGCGAGAGCGAACCGCCCGGAGGTCATTGTAACCGCAGGGCAAAATGCCGCTATGGGGAAAATTTAGGCGACTCCCCGAAGGGAGCCGCCGAAGAACGGTGAAAAGCCGACAGCTATTCGTCGGGATTCTCACCTCGCGCGATAGCTATTTTACGGAGTGCGTTATGCGACTGAACGACAATCTGATTGATTGCTCGGAACTGGAAGTCTTCAATCAGGAGAGCCATCTGCTCCTTCATGCTCGGGAACTGCTGCCCGAAAGCGAAGTTGATTGTCCGTGCGGCTTCGAGGATTACTCGCAGTTCTGATTCTGTGAACTTGTTGTAGTCGATTTGCATTGCTTTGGGTATTATAGGGTGAATGTTTCGTGAGTATTGTGGTCGATGTGGGAGATGCGCAGCGTGTAGTGTTCGGCGCCCTGACGGCGTTCCACGCGGACAAAGTTATCACCGTCTCGCCAACAATAAAAAAGACTGAGCCGTATGGCCTCGAAGTCGTTGTCGGCATAGAAGTTCCATTTGCCGGTAGTTGTGATGCAGGTATATTCGCGTTGCATAGCTGTGAATTTTAAGGGTCTGACTTTCAGGGAAAGCAAGAGAGGCTTACGCCTCCCTTGCGGCCTCGAACTGGAGGCGTTCGTAGATGTTTTGGGATATAGTCGCTCCGTATCGGGCTTTGAGCAGGTGCATGTAGCGCATCGCGCTCTTGGCTGTCTTGCAACCGCAGCCTACATTGTCCTTGGGAGCCACGCCCTTGAAGTAGACGTACCAGCGGTTGAACTTGCGCTGAGCCACGATGAGCTTGGGAGTTGTTGCCGGAACAGTCTCGACGGCGGGAGCTGCGGTTTGAGCGACTTTCTTTTCTGCGGATTTTTTAGTTTTCTTTGCCATGATCTTGAAGTATTTGGGGTTAATGATGTGAGCCGAGGCTCTTAATTTTTACGTTGCAATGACTGGGAGAACGCAGAAAGCGGCAATGCCAATAATCCCAAGAAAAATTTTAAGGCCCAGGGTGGCCGGTAAATACTACCTGAAAGGTGGAGATTTATAAAAATTTTCGCAGTCCCGGAGGTGGCGGCGAGGCACGAAGCCGGGATAGCGGAGCGGTATTTGCAGAAAGCGGTGCGTCCTACCTTTGCGGACGGAAAAATAGACCTCGGTTCACTCCCCGAATACGAGATTGGCAAATGGAAAACTGACCGCAGAAAAGAGGCTCAAACCGCGCCGCCGGAGAGCCCGGCACACAACTTCGCACTCAATCGTGGCAGCAAGTTCGATAGCGTTAAGGTATGTCGTTCAAGGTTTACCCCAAGTCGTAGGCAGTGGATGCGGCCAAAGAGCGCAGCCCAAAATGCGACTATGTGTGCTTGCGCCCGATACGGAGATGCCCCAAAACATCGGACGCTTTCAGTCGGGGCAATAGCTGCGGCGGTGTCCGTCGCGCCCGAAAGTCCAACCGCCTCACGACGATGCTCACATTATATTATAGTATATAAGCAAAACGGCAAATGGAAATTGCCGACAGCAGACACGAAGCTTCTCAGCCCTGCGGTTGGTGCGTCAGCGAGGGCAAAGGTCGAGTGCGAGGTGCGAGAATAGCTCTCAATCCTCCGGCAACAATCACGTTTCACCCGACCCGAATAATGGAAATGTGCTACGCAAGTTGAGAGTTGAGAGCCGAGAGGTTAGGGAGCTGCGGACGATAAACTCTCACCGCTAACCGCTAAACTTCGGCTGCAAGCCGAAGTTCAAAAGGTCTGACCGCGACAGCATTAACGCAGTGGAAATAAACGGAGCAAGCGGTGGCGATGAATGAGCAAGAGTTAAGGCTGCCCCGGCGGACAGCCTACCCTTTGAGGGAGGAACGATTTATCAGTATGCAAAGCAACCCTGTACCATCGTGTAGTCGACATCTTCGTGCATCGAAGCGGCGATTTCCTGGGCTTCGTCGGCGTTGGAGGCTTCAACTTCTTCCATGTAGCTGTCGCCGTCGAAAGTGATTACTTCCACCGAGAAGTATTTGTTTGAGCTGTCGGAGTTGAGAGAGCTGTTGAATATGTTCATTACGTGGGTCATGATTTTGAAGTTTAGAGGGTTTTACTTGTGCGCCGGGGCGCGTTTGTTTTACATTGCAGAATATGCGTCTGACCCAATCAGTGCCTCCCGGCACGTTAGCCGACAAGGGTTCGTCCAAAAGGGCCTGCCCCTTGAATACTCTTTTTTAAGCAGTAAAAAAAGGAAGATTTTTTGAGCGAATTTACCTGCCCTTTTCGAGCGTAGATAAAGACGCTAACTTCGCGATGTAAATACAATGCTGCCTACGAGCGCGTTCAACAAGTATGCCCTATGAAACGTCCCGGCAAAATCCTGATCCACGAAACCTGCAAGGCATATTCGACGGTGAACGCCGATCGCTTACCCAAATACAATCAGCACCGTGTAATCACAGACGGACACAGCGGAATACCTCAGACAGTGAAGCCCGGCCAAAGAATGGCAGAAATAGAAATCGTCTCAATGCACGAGTTGATGAAACATAGGTGCAGGGTGACCACTGATAAATCCTCCCATAAAGGAGCATAAAGCACGGTAAACTTCCCATCTTGCGACCATCGCCTCGCGGCGACTTCAAAATACAACAAGCCCCTGCGGAGGTATCCGCAAGGGCGTATGTCGAAATAGGGATTGAAGCCGAATGGCGGAGACCGTGGCTCCGTTCACGAAAGCCCGACGGCATGCCGGATTTCCCTATTTGTTAAATTTGAGTTGTAATGAGGGTCGCTAATAATGAAGTAATTGCTATTATAACGGCAGTAATCGCAATTCTTCTCGAAGCTTGTGCTTCATTCAGGGATGCAAGTTGGGAATGATATTTTTGTGACGTATAGGCGTCAATCCCTGTTGGTGTCCAACAGATACTTTCATTACCACGATAAATGAGGCCAAGCATTACCATATTGATTAATGATGTATCAGCAATGGACTCATTAGTTTTGCATCTTCTAAAGGGAGTGTTTTTAAAGAAGCCATCCTTAATTCGTTCCTCAGAGATACAGACATTTTGCCCTAAGGAACGTTGATAAGCAAAATAGTCCAATACATAGCAGAAGAAAGTACAGCGGATTAACATAAACTTTATAGTCAAACGCTGAGATTGGTATGGGCCAATCATAATTTTCAGAGCCATATGTTTAAAAGCGATTACTGGTGTGCGGTGCCGCAACTCCCATAAAATTATTCATTATCTGTATCATCGTCTTTATCATCCCTAACATCTTCAATTATGGCATTTCGGTGATAACCGTGGCGAACAAATGGATCTACAAATATCAGTTCCTTGTACCACTCTCCGAACTCATTCTTTTTGTTCTGCATACGCCAAAAACCGCGAACATAGATGTCATTGTCATTTATAATTTTTCTAAACCAACGAGAATCCATTACAATAACCTCTTGCCCCGTATTATTTATAACCTTTTTCTTATCGACGTATTCAAGTGGAGTGCCATCTACATCGGTAAATTTCCCTTGAGGAATAATTACGGTTTCGACTTTGACATATTTCTTAACGGCAACATATGAGGCTATAAAATTGCCCACAGATGCGACCGTCCTTTGGCGCTCCTCCAATGAACCTTTAAACAAGTTGTTGTCAGCTAAAATAGTATTAACGATTCCGACGCCTATATGACCCTTGACACTAACATTACGAGAATAGAAATTGAAGACGCTTTTTCCATTTTGTTCGGTAAAACTCCATAGATGCAATTCATTCCCTCCGAACCCGTATATTAACGTATGGTTCCCTTTACATAGTAAAATGCCACATTCATCTGATTTGCTAAATTCAGAAAAAAGGTCAGGCATTATTTTCTCAAAAGAGCGTTCGCTTTTTCTCATAACCTCCTCAAAGGAAGGCATGACTAATTCAGGAAGCCCCCAATTTGGATTTTGTTCCCGAATGTCATTTAATTGGCGAAGGTCAGCATAAAGCAGCTCTCTATTTATTGGGAGAGATACGTTGGCCGCAACAATGTTTTGTGCCGGCTTATTATCATTGGGATTTAGAAGCCAAGATATTATGGGACGTTCTTTTATGAGCATATAAAATTAGTTAGCGATTGAAGCCGGACGGTCAAGATCTTAGGCTTGATTTACGAGCGCGGTGACGGTGCGGCAACTCCCAAATGAATTATAAAACAGAATTTCCAACAATAGAATTCAGTATTGTTCTTAATACAGGAATAGTAGTTTTCAATCCATCTTCAATAATAGGTGTGTAAAAGTTATCTATTGGAAGTGTTACTTTATTATTGTTAATTATGGGATATCTCACATTTTGTTCTACATCATGCGAGAATACACAAGAGAATAGTAGTAGCATATTCTCAGCATACATTGATTCCAAAAATCTAAGATGACATGAAAGTTGATCTGCTCCATCATTTAACCCCATAGCAGACGAATTAATATACGGAATATCAGGAGCATCAAACGGTGAATTCTTTAAATCTTCCCAATAGCGTTTTGTGAATTGATTGGCAATGCTTGCGCCTATTTTAAGTTTATCTTCAAAAGATTTGCCGTTATTAAGCTGTCGAGGAATTTCCCGGCAGTAATACAACCCAATTTCATAATTTATCTGTTCATACAACACCTTATAGGCTTTATCAGGTGAATGGCTTATCTGTCTTGTGGTTTCCTCATTAAGGGCTCCACATTCTAAAAAAGTGCCTTTGACAAGACATTCAACACATTGTTGTATAAAGAAGATTGCATGGGGTATGTGTTTATTATCTAATAATAAATCAGCTGTTGATAGATTATCTTTAGCGACCCGATACCATGCAAGCACTGCATCCGTGCGATTACCTACAATTGCGGCGACATCGGGAGTAACATCTACTTCGTTAAGGTTTTGTTCAAGATTTATTTTACCTGACATACATTATATCGGACTCAATTCACGAAAGCACTGCGAAGGTGTCGCAATCTCTTGGAATTACTCGCATGGTTTATTTAGGCAGAAAAGTTGAATTGTAAGTTTATTATCTTGAAAAAAGTCATCTTCCCAAGAGATTTCAGCTGTAACAGTATCATCTGTTGTTCGCCTATCAAGGTAGATATATCTAAGACCTAATTCTTGCCCGGGGATTAGAAAATCATAATCACCATCAACAGCAACATTCTGTAAAGCATCGTTACTTAAATGCCACTTGATATTACGTGCATTTGCCAATCCTTCGTTCTTAATTTGCAGAACTCCTCTGCCTTTTTCGTGATAGTAGGTTTGCATAACAACGCGAGCACGTTTACGGTCAGATGCAGAAGTTTCCAATTCCGCAGTTTGCAAAGAGTTGAGGTGTGCTTCCTGTTTCTTAAGCTTGCGGTCATGAAGAAGGTAGCCGAAAAGCGACCCTAAAAGTGCTAAAACGGCAACAATCAAGCTTGCTATTTCCATATTTACATCGGTTTAATCATGGATTCGATGAAAGCGATTTCATCCTTGGAAAGATTGTATTTGGCGTAGAGCTGAATGTCGATTTCTTCGATGCTCTTGCTCCAGTCGATGTCGCTGTTAGCCGTGAAGTCCTGCATCGGGACATTCGCCCAAGTATCCTTAGGGTTGTGTTGCGTTGCCTTGAGGGTACCTAATAAACACCTGGCAAATTTTGACTTGACGTATTTCAAACACGCGGACGCCTCCTCAGCTGAGGCAAACTTGCCGATGCTGAGGAAGGTGTCCGTGTGTCCGATTACCGGCACGCCGATTACCGGCGTGCTGAGCACCTCGCCGATGGCACCTGTGCCATTGGCCTCAGGCACAAATACGTTGTAGTAATTCAAGAAATCGCAAGGTTGTAGATATTTGGCGTTTATCCATCGTGTTTCACGATAGCCCTTGATCCTACCCATTATCTGAACGCCTTTATCCGAGAGCTTATCTTCTGAATCAACAAAGATTTCAGTGAGATTCTCAAAGGCATTAGATGTAATTTTAGCAGCAGTTCCCTTTCCTTGAACCTCATATATACGTGGCACTTCGGTTAAAGCTAAATCTGAGAAACGATATATGCCTTGTGATGAAACAGTTTCAGAAAAAGCCCCTCGAACAAAGTCTTTATGAATCCTTACTTTGTCCATTATAGAAACAAGTTGAGGAAATTCCGAGAAGAATCCAATTGCCCCAAACTCTTTGTTTGCATTTCTAAGACCAATAGCAACTCCGCCTTTAATATCTACTGTCGGGAATACTTCATTGGATTTCTGGAAGTAGTCTACGACCTTAAAATGAGGGTCTGCCAACATTCTATCCATCCATTCGGCTGGTGTCTGACCGGCCTTGAAAAGATAACGTCCGGGGGTAATCAGAGATACTATAGGTGAAAGTTTAAACGCGGCATCATAGAACAGGTGATAAATTGGAGCTTTACGAGTGCTTTCTCCTTCCTCCTGATACGGCGGGTTTCCGACAACAGCTTTTATTTTCACGTTCTTTCCAACTAAGTCGCCCACTTTCTTGATGAAAAGTTCGGGCTGGTTCTTGATTTTGTTTATTAGGTCTTCTGGAGCCCACATATTGGTCTTTCCTTTGCGGAAGCCAAGGAGAGTGCGGCGCGTGATTGATTTAGCCATCGGAGTCTTGCAGATAACAAAGATGTTTTCTGCAACGGCAGCGTCCCAAATGGCCTGATGTTCTTCGAGGGATTCCGGCGAGAACATCTGATTACGCAGCCTTGAGCGGTAGATGTTATAGGCGAGGTAGAGCGGATAAAGACCCGACTTTGAATTTATTTCAAGGAGGTGGCTATCCGGTGTGAATACTTCGGCGGTAACATCGCCACGGTCGACAAAGCGCGGTTCTTCGATGGTTTCCAAGAAGTCCTCGTTGAAGAACGTGTAGCCACCGAGACAGTCGCTCATGTGCATATTCACCACGCGCCACGGGGTCAAGACCGTTTCTTTATCGGGATTGCGGAATGTGGCGAAGATAGCTGCGATGCGCTCGATGCGTTCCTCAATAGTCAGGCGGTCGGCGGCGCGAGCCATAGCGCGGATGCGCTTGGCAGCGGCTGAGAAGATTTCCGGGTCGTAGTATTTCTTGAAGGCGTTGAACTTCTGTTTGCTCACACCTCGCGGCATAAACTCCTCCCACGACTGAGGGTCGATAAGGTTGGTGAAGTTGTCGATAGTCAGCTCCTCGTCCTCGTTCTCAACCTTGGCACCATAAATCATGAGCGGCATACGGATTGAGATGCCGCGAAGAATTGAGATTGCGTCCTCCTTGACTTTCTTCTTCTTTTTCAGTTCTTCAAGACGCTTCTTTTCTTCCTCGGTCAACTCTTTCTTTTTCTTCTTTTCGAGTTTTTCCTTTTCCTCGTATTCCTCGTTTGTCAGACCTTGATTGTTGACATCAATCTGCCCGGTGTTACCCATTGCCTTAGTCTGACCGATAATGCCTTTGAGGTCTTCAAACTCTTTGATTTCTATATCAGAGAGTTTCATCAGCTCATCGTTGTAGAGGCATCCGTCCTCAAAGCCGTTGCGGACAACGCGCTCAACGTAGGCACGTTTGAGCTGTTGAAGCATACGGGTTACATTGAGGGTTTCCATCTTGGAGCCTTCAATGGCGATAACAGGGCAAAAATTCAGGAACTCGCCCATTGCGCGTTTTTGATTTTCAGTTGTCTTACCGGCTTTGGTAGAAAGACGTGGCACGGTGGCGAGAACCTGCAATGTGCGGTCAGGAGCAAAGTCGAAAACGTAGCAGTTTTCCTTGACTCGGCCATTGATGGTTGCCGGAGTCTGCACACGGAAGATGGTCTGCATATAAGCCGAGGCAGCAGTGTTGAAGCTACCCGACAGCATCAGCACACCCATCCACGGCTTGACACTAACCCCCGTAGTAAGACGACCACACGACAGTGTAATAGTTCGGGTTGTGTCGGGGTCTTTACCGATGGCGGCTTCAACCATTTTGAGTGCTTCGCCGTTTTCCTCGTCCTCGTCGCCGTCACCGGCTACGTTGACAATCTCGAAGTGTTGGAAAACGGGGTGGGCTTTAAGCAGTGCGCTCAGCGCCTTTGCCGCTTTCACACCTGGGAGCATCCACAGCGTGTGACGGAAGATGTCGCGGTATTCATCGTTGGCGAAAGGATATGCGCTTTCGGGGTCGGTCTTCGTTAGAAGATTGAGGAAGTTGCGGATATCCTTTTCGTGAATAAACGTGCCATCGTCGCGAGTGCGGAAGAACTCGCGGAAGTTGAACGCAACATCTTCATCGGCAAACTCGTTCATCAGTCTGCCGAGGTCATAAGTGAATATGTTGAGCGTCGGCAGACCGGCGTATGGGTTCGGGTCGCCGGGGTGGGTTTCCTCCCACTCCTGCTTGGCCCGCTGCTCCATCACATAGTCCCAGGTGTAGATTTCATCTTCCTTGAAATCGTCAAGGAGATTGAACGGAGTGCCCGATAAACGGAGAACTTTTGTCTTGTCCTTAGTCAGCTCCTCCATTACGGCTTTTCCGAGAGCCGTCTGAGTACCTTCGTGGGCTTCATCTACAATGATGAGATCCCACGGAGCTGAGAAAAGTGCGTCGTTCTTGTTGAATTTGCCGCCTACGGTTTCCGAGCCTCGCAAGTCTTGCATTGAGGCGAAGTAAACGTAGTGGATGCCATGCTGCTTGAATTGCTTGTCGAGCGAGGTAAAGGATTCTCCTTTATGTTTCGAACCATACTGATAGTTGGGCGAGTCATAGAAAATCTTGCCGAAGTCCTCGAACCACCCTGCATCGACCACGGGGCGGTGAGTGAGGATAAGAGTGCGCCCGAACTGCATCAGTTTTACCACCTGAAGGGCGGTCAGAGTCTTGCCGAAACGCATCTTGGCGTTCCAAAGCATCTGATTGCCCTTTTTGAACTGCTTGAGCGTTTTCTTGATGGCTTCCTCCTGTTCGGGTCGGAAGATAATCGGAGAGCGGTCTTCGGTTATCTCGCCGGGACGCAGCGACTTGCGCCCTTGTTTGAGGGTGGCGATAGCGGCTTTGGCGGTTTCGAGGTCGCAGTAGAACCATTCGTTGGCGTTGTTCTCGATGTCGAAAACTTTGCGCTTGATACCGGACCGGAGCAGAAGGTCGTGAACGTCCTTGTCGTTGAATGAGCAGACACCGCCATCTCGGAAATGGGCGGTAACTTCAGTATGAAGCAACTCGTATTTTATACCGGCTGTCTGCGTCTGATGATTGATGCGCTCACGGGCGGCTGCATTCAGCTCCTTGCAGTTGGGCTGAAGTGCAAGATAATTGTCAGAGGAATTGCAAGAAGCCTCGCCAATTTTCAGGATGCCTCGGTGCGCCTCATCGTTGATACGATAGACGTATATCAGCTTCGGTTTTAGTTGAATGAAATGCTGCATGGCATTAATTCTTTATAAGGTCGATGAATCGAATTTTCTTCTTATCTTCGGTTTTGGCGCCCCAGTCTCGGATAAGGCAATAAGTGCCGTTGTGCTGACGGATGTCGCCGGACTTGCAACCGGCACACGGAATAAGTTCGGGTTCGCCAAAATCGAATAATGATGGCTGAGTGGAAGGCTTGTCGCCGCAGCTGTCGGGCACAACGCCTTTAAGTCCGTCCATCTGCCAAAAGTTCCAAGAGATAATGTAGGCGATATAAAGCAGTGATTTCATCTGCGGTATTTTGTCCGCTCCGAATTTCGCTTTATAATAGTCTATAAAAGTCATTAGCAGGTTTTCACGGGCGAGAAGCAAGTTATCGCCTTGCCATTCGTAGCCGTAGACATTCATGTAAGCGGTCTGCGCCCATTTGAGCCAGTCGCCTGTGGTTTCGGTATTCTCACTTACCACGCGGAGTTTGCGGTCGAGCAAACCGATGCGCTGTTCTACCGGGATAGGCTCGCCGGTCACGGTGTCGTAACGGCTGACGATATAGGGAGCTTCGCCGCAGGTGATTTCAAGGCGAGTGTCGCGCACATAGTCGCGCCACGTCTTACCCTCTGGGAATGTAATTGGGTCTGTGTTTACCATCCAAGTATGGTCGGGATTTTCAGTATTGAAAACTCCCTCGCGTCCGAACCACGCATCATCAACAAGATTATTCTGCGCGTTGCATATCCATGATGGGGTGAAAACCTCAGCCATTTCACGGCTGCGCTGCTGTTGCTGCTGACGCGACTTGACCGAACGCGGCACAATTACGGTGCCGTTATCGCCGGTGATGCAAGGAATGGTGATTTGGTCGTGATAATGGTAGCCGTCGCCAAGATGCTCATAGTTGTCTGTCGCCCAAAATATATTGACTTGCTCCCCCTCTTTCGGACTCAAAGTGTGGTCTTTGAGCAGGGTCGTAAGCAATTCGGGCGAAAGCGCGAATATGTCATTTTCTTTTATGTCGATAGACTGGTCTACCATACTATTTTGAAGTCGTCAGATTTTGAGGTCTTTTAATATGCAAAGTTACCACAAATTTTCGAGATTTGCGGTATTTGCAATACCCTAATTGATAGAGCCTCACGAATTATTTTATCTTGGCGCCGTCTTTGAGTGCCGATGGTAGCCACATAATGGCTAAAATCAATACGAGAAGTCCCATAGTCGAATCTGTTTTGAAGTTAAACTTGAACACTTTCTGTGTTCGACTGCAAAGTTAATCGGCAGGAGTGCCTAATTCTTGCACTCCAATGTTAAACTTTGTTTATTCAATTTGAATAAGGAGATAAAAATAAGCGAGGCTACCCGACAAAGTGGCAGCCTCGACTTTACCTTTTTTTATAGTGCAAGGATGCAGCGACGAAGTCTGCACCGGCACTTTTGTATTGCAAAGGTAATACTTTTTTCTAACGTGGCAAAATTACGACAAGAAATTAACATTTAATTTTCTCAGGTACAAGAGAAATCGGGTATCAGCGGCTTCAGATTGGGTGCTTCCATGCAAAGCTTCTCGTAGAGGGATTTGACGGAGGCGCTTAAATCATCAGCCCGTTTGGTCGAAATCTGTGCCATCATATATCTGATAACGCGCAAAGCGCCGACAATGTTTCCTGATTCCTGGGGCGTGATATGCGCCGGACCGCGATTGATGCGTCGCGGAAGCCGCAAGTCATAAAGGAGGTGTCCGTGGGCGCAGGCGTTACGGACTTCCCGGATAGTGTGCATATAGCTTTCAAACGTAACGACCTGCCGGATGCCGAGTTTCTGAGCGATAAGGATTTTATCATCGCGTTCTTTGAGCTGCTCATACAGCTTCATAACAGCACCGAATGTCATAAACTCGAGTGTTTTCCACGAGGGCGCGAAGCGGTCATTAGGATTCTTCTGATGGTGGCGCTGAATGATAGGATTGCGCTTGAAGTCGGCGGTGTAAACTTTATTTTCAAAATCCCTCGCATAAGAACGGCTGACAACAGACGGACTTATAAACCATACGGAATTGGGAGAGTATTTGTTGGAAAGGTTGTAAATCAATGCAGTTCGGAAAGCAATCTCAATTCGCGTCAGGTATCGAGTAAGCAACAGACGCAGGTCAAAATCGAAGTAATAGAGTTTAACCGCGTCCTCAAAAGTTGCGCCGTCGATATATTCGTGTGTGCGGTTTCGCAGCTGGGGATATGATTTTTCAAATGGGAAAAGGTAGAAGCCAAGTCGGTAATATCCTATGTCAAGGAGTATTTCACGCGCCTTGTCTTCATCCTGTATGGCGAGACCTCTTGTTTTCAGGAGGTCGAGCTGTTCGTCTATTGTTGTTGCCGGTTTCGTCATATACAAGTTTGAGATATGCGAAGTTACGAAATTTCCGTGAGATGGCAAAGAATGGCTACCATTGTTTGTTATACATCGCATCTTCGACCACGGCGATAAATGCTGTACGGATTACGTGGAATGGCATGAAGTGTTCCGGGCGTTCTTCGTCGGGCGCGAAGTGAACGTAATCGTTGATGTATGCGTGCAGCTCGTCCATTGACATTACGCCCTTATATCCCTTACACCATACTTCTGCCGTGTTGCAGAGATATTGGCGCAGAGGGCATCCGAACTCGTTTTCGAGGAATCGGACATCGCTCCAACTAACGCGGTTGCGGTACGCAAAGCCGTTGAACAATTCGACTAACTTGTAGCGGTACCACGGCTGATTGGTGCGCTGAAGAACATATTCGAAGCAGGCGTTGATTTCCGGGTCTTGCTCGGCACAATCATAGTCCTTGCGGTCCTCAGCCATGGGTTTCAGAGAGAGCGGCCCCTCGTCTTGCCAATAGCGTAAGCCATCATTGTCAGTCTTGCCGACTGGGAGTTTCGTTTCTTCATTCATCTTTTGGCCGTGGAAATGTCCATCCATTATCAGCCAAAAATTGATGAACGTACCGCGAAAAGTCAGGAACTCGTTCCAACAAGCGGGATAAAAGCCATTGTGTTCATTCGCTTTGCGTTCTTCGTTAAAGATGTCCTCAAAGGCAATACCCGGTTTGTCGGTGGCTTTCTTCTTGTCAATCTCGTATTTCCAACGAAGATACTTCTCGAAGTCAATGCCGAAAGTGCGGTCGAGTTCCACAATATCGTCAAGGGATGCGAAGCCATTGTCTGCGATATATTGGAACAGTTTGCAGCTGTCGTCGAAACCGCCGGTGTGTTTACTGCGGTCGGATGCTATATAGAGCGCCTTGCGAAGCGGCGCATCTTTAATGACCTTATATGTTGGAGGGTAATAATACATAATGCCGTAGGTTTTGTTTACGGCTGCAAATATACGCAATATTTTTCAGAAATCAGCAAATTATAGCGATAAATATTTTATGCAACAGGGAATATTATATCGTATTTCAACTATAATCCAATGCAGGACGTTGATTTACAGCGTAAAAGAAGTGTCGCTATAACACGCCACTCATACTCAGTGAGAAGGAGTCGTGGTACGGGAACTTTTCGCAGCCGATGTAGAGGGTATCGAAGGCATCGGTGCCGTCGGTGCGGTGTTCGAGCAGGTCTTCTTCGGACTCTGCGAGTTTTTCGCCGGACTTATCTTTGCGGAAGCCGTTGCGTCCGCGGCTGACACCGGCGGTTTGGATGGCGAGGATAAGGTCGTCGTTGTTGGAGCGGTTGAAGAACGGCATCAGGCGTTGCTTCCCGGCGAAGGCGTTGTTGATGAGAAGATACTTCTCGTCGTGTCGCATCGGGTTTCCGAGGTAGACCGACTCAACGCGCCAACCATGCCGCTCAAACTCTTTCACTACGTTGTAGTGGAAGTCCTGGTCGTTGACAGCATAGTTTGAGCCAAGGGCGGTTGCGTCGTAATAGTAGACCACGGTCTTGTTGCGATGCCCGGCGTAGTAGCGGCAGAAGTCCTCGACGAGTGCTGGTATCTTACGCTCGAACTTGACGAAGAAAGATTTGAGGACGTTGAGCCGACGGTCTGACGGTTGCCCACAGACGATCCAGTTAATATTCGCGTTGTAGTCCATGCCTATGCAGATAGGCGCATCAGGATTGATGTCGCCGTCAGCCTGTGCGGTCATGGTTTCGATGATGTCAGGATGCCGCAGCGCAACATCGAGGCCGAGACTTTCGAGGTAGTCGTTGTTGTTGCCGTCGTACTTGTGGCCCTCGCGCATGGAGGAATAGAAGCCGTCTTTGGCAATACCGATGCGGCGGCAGAGAATCGAAGTCTGAAACGTGAGCGGCGTGAGGTCGCGCTTCATCTGCTTGATGTAGTTCTCACCGAGGAGCTGCAAGTTCTCGATGCTGCTGTACTCGCGGTAGTAGACGGCCACGGAGCGCATCTGATTGAGCTGCCGGTCGAGCTTGCGGAGTTTGCCTTTGAGGTAGTCAGGAATAGGCTCCCCTTTTGAGCGCATGGCGCGTATGCGCTCCTTGATGCGCCATATCTCATAGACCGTCCCCTCGATGGTGGCAATCAGTTCGGAGTCCATTTTCTCGCGATAGTGCAAGAACCACGAGCCTTTCTTGGTCTGCGGCATATCCGAGAGAATCATTATGGAATGATTGAAGGAGTGCTTGCCGAAGTACGACTTGATGCCGCCGTTGGCCGGGAGCGTCTCGTCTTTGAGCTTGTCGTAATTGATGAACTTAGCCTCGTCGACGAGCAGCCACGAAAGAGTGAGCGAGTTTGACGAGCCGGGGCGGTCTTGCGAAATTATAATTGCAATAGAGCCATTATAGAACGATATGACGTGTTCATAATCGTTCGGCTCGGTAATTGGCCGTGCAAAGGATTTGAGCGGTTTCTTGCCGACAACGTAATGCACCCCCTCGATGTAGCCCCAACGCTTCCACGCTGCGAGAAGTCCGGGGATAGTGTTGGTGAGGCCGTGCTTGAATGTCGGCACAACGATGCCGCCTGTGGAGCCGGGCATACGCTGCATATTGCGCAGCACAAAAGGAGCAGCGATACTGTCCGTCTTGCCGGTGCGTCGCCCTGCGACGATAACGGTAGTATTAGCCCCAATCAACTGAGTAAGGCGTTGGGGCTTGTTAAAGTAAATCTGTTTCTTCTCCGTGGTTTCCATCGGTGTAGGGAGCAAAAAGTTCATCTTCTTCAAGGTCGGCTTCCTCAAACTCCACATCCTCGATGTCGAGAGTTTCAGCCGAATACTTGTCGAGCATGGCCTTGATTTTGTCCTCGATGCCCGGTATCGGCTTGATGCCAAGAACCGACGGGGCATTCGTGGCGACAAAGGGCTGCACGACAATCAGGTGGAACGGCACGGCCTGAACGTCCTCTGCGTCAACCTTGTTGAGCTTGCCGTAGGAAGTGGCGGCGCGTTCCATAGTCTTGGTATCCTTACGCGCCTTAGCCATCTGGTAAGTCTCCTTAATCATCTCGTTATAGCGCCAACGGTGGAAGTCGCGCGACTTCTCCGAGAGCAACGGCAACAGGGCGTTGACGATGCGCAGGTATTCCTGTGCGGCATTTTTGCCCATAGGATAGCGCGACTTGAACTCGGCGACAAACTCCCGGTCGGAAGAATCGGGATGCGAGAGCCGCCACATATAAAGGTCGCGGACACGCAGAACGCGCTCAACAACGGCATCGGAGTTGAACTGCGCCTTGATGTCCTCGGCAGAGGAAAACAAGTGCAGCTTGCAAATATCGAGGGTGGAGGGGTTACTCATCGTCTTCCATGTCAAGGAGATTTCGGTGGGCGTTTTCGATGGCGAGTGGCGAGCCTACTTGTGCAAGCATCATTTCCTGAGAATGTAGCTTGACCTTTGACGCTGCTTTGCCGCGTCGGTAGGCTTTAGACACCTCGGTACTACGGTCGGCTATGTCGTTACGCAGCACATCAGCCGGAATATCGAGTATTACGGCGATGTCGGATATTTTGAGGTAGATTGAGGCAAACTTCTCAATCTGCGTTAATTCTGTCTCGGAATAAGTCATGGAGAGGCACTGAATGGTTTGTGATTAAATCATCGACCTGCGCTTTGAGCGTTGCGAAGATCGCGGGGTCGGTGGAGATAAACGCCGACTCGTGGCGGTTGCCGCGAGTGAGGTTCTGCGAGGTGATAACCGAGACGGTATCTCCGGCCTCGGATTTTACCAACAAAATCTTGCTGTGATTGTCCGCGAGATAGGTTCGCTCGATAACTTGGGTGATGAACGCCCAGAGTTTGAGCGTCTTGTTCGTAGCCTTGTGGTCGAGAACAAGGTTGATGCGTGTAACTTTTTTGTCCTTAGTGATGAAAAAGAGCCGTCGCAGAAATTCCTCGGAGATAGAGAAAGAAGTCTGCCAAACCTCGGATACGCCTACTTGCGCCAATATCCATTCGAGGATGTCGGCCACTTGGACGGCATTACTCAGATACGCCTGAAAAGGAGTATCTGAGAGTGGCCGCAGTATTTGGTCGATGTTGGCAGTGCGCTTCATTTCTTCGGAGACTTCTTGCTACCGGCGGCGGAGCGTTTTGCGTTCTTGGCAGAGCCAAGCGACTTCGTCGATGATGCAGATCGCGAGGGTGTGGCATCGGGGCCGGGAGCAACGTAATGGTCGTATGCCTCCCAGTTGGCGTGAAGTTTCTTGTCGAGCGATATAAGTTCTTTGAGGAACGGATAACGCTCGGAGTCCGGACAGGTCGCGTTTTCAAGCGAGAGCGAGCGGAGACGTAGATGCAGCTCGCGCATACGTTGGAGAAGCGAAAGGTTCTCAACGTACTTAGCCTTGATTTCATCGGGCAGAGAGTCGTGGTCGGCTCGTTTGCCTTTCTGCGGTTGCTTGTCGGCTTCGGCAGCGAGAGGAATATGTTCGGCCACGATGGTTTCTACCTGCGCAGCCATCTCCTCGACCTGCGCATGAGTCAACGCTTGAACGCGGAAATTGTAATATTTCTGAAGCTGATACTCCACCACATCGTGGCGGCGGTCAAGTTGAGCAACGATGTTGCGATACATGATTTGATTGCCGGAGAGTTTCAGCAGATAGAGTGCGCCAACGGAGTAGTCGCGCTCCGCTTCGGGCGTTTGCAGCCATTGTCCGATTAGTTCAGTGAATTTATTATCCATAGAGGGGTCAAAATTGTTTTGGCCGCAGGGGTCAAAGTTTATTGTTTATTCCTGTGAAAAACACGAGGTTTTTGCCGAGTGGCATCAGCAGTTCGCGCATTGAAATCATCGTGGCGCCGGTGGTAACGAAATCGTCAAAGACTATGATGTTACTCTCTTTGGGCGGTTCTTTGCCAAAGGTAAAGACTGCCCCGACACGATGCTTTGAGTGGCACTCGGCAAGGTCTTCATAGAACGGTATGCCGAGAAGCGAGCCTAAACGAGCCGAGATAAGAGAGGCGAAGTTCCGGGTCTTATGTCTGCGCTTGGGCGAAGTAACGATGCACCAGTCGCCTGACGAGAGCGAATGACCGAGAATTTGCCGGATAAGGGTATTCATACCCTCGGCAAATTTTTCGACCATACTCTCATCAGATTTTATTTCTGTGAGAGTGCGTCCATAAATTGATTTTTTCCAGAGCGAGATTATTCCGAAAGCCGGATTGCGGTAGGAAATTCGCACCTTGTTAGGGGCGAAGTCGCAACGTGCCTCGGCCTGTTGCACGTCTTTCCATGCCGCACGTTTCTTCTCGGCGAACAGATCTTTTGCTTCGCAAGTGGGAGCAAAAGAGCCGTCGAGGTCGGGAACGTCGAGCGAAGGCACTTCGATGTCGTTCAACATCTCGTCCAACGCGATTGCTCCTTTCCTGACGGCTCTATCCATAGGGTTATGCGGAGAATGGGCGGTTACGCTTTCTTGACTGTGCCGGTGGCGGAGCAGTCGATGTCGCCGTCCTCGGTTTCGAGAGTGCCGACATAGAAGGGCGCGGGCACTTCGTCGGTAGCCTCGACGGAGATTGTGGTCGAGGTCGTGCCTGTGGCACCCTGACCCAAATCCTGTGCGACAGTGGCCTTTGTGTTCCACTTGTCGTTGCCGAGGACCCGGTGGTTGCCTTTCATGTCCTCCACGACAAACACGTTGTCGGTGTTGTTGATGTAAGCTGCTGCGGCAGACGCATCGGCGCCGACTCCGGGGTGAACGGCAGTGAGCTTGTTGAGCTGCGTCTGCGAGGGCAGCTCGCCCTGCGCCTCGGAAGTCAACTGCGACTTGTCGGGGAGGATATCGATATATTTCCACTTCGCATCGGCGGCGAGTGTGAAGTCACCTGCGAGGATTGCGGAAGTGGCGCGGCCCAGTTCGTCACGGGGGAGCTGCGGAAACGCCACTATCTCGCTCTTGGCGAGGTAGTAGATGCGGCGTTTCACACCGGGCAGCTCGGGGGTGCCTTGGCACCAACCGAGGGATTTCTGTATGCTTGTGCATTTGTTAGCCATAATAATGGGGATTGGGAATTGGGGATTGGGAATTGGTTACACCGGGATTTCAATGGTTTTGAAACGGCGCTTGTCGAGCGTTTCAAACTGAACGCCGAAGAACATAGTGGCGATGTAGGAGAGGATGAAGGGAGCATACTCCTTTACCATGACGTTCTCCACGTCGCCCATCTGGTCGTAGCCGACGAGCATATTGCTCTTGGTGGTTACGTGCATGAACTTCGAGCCGGCCTTGTTGTAGAGGGGGCAGAATTTCAGCTTGCCGTTGGAGCCTTCAACGGCAAGCTGTCCGTACTGGGTGTTGTAAGGTATGCCGCCATGTGTGAGCAGGTAGCCTTCGTTGTACTTGTCGACGAAGTCCTGTGAGCAGTAGAGATAGAGGTCCTGCGAGCGGAGGCGCGGGTCGAGGGAGAAAAGAATCTCCTTTGCGATGTCAACGGCGTTGGCCGCTGTAATCGCGTCGGTGAATTTCATATAGTTGCCCTCGGCTTCGGCGATGGCTCCGCCGTCAATCTCCTTTTGGGTGATTGTGTCGAAGCCGTCGAAGAGGTCGGCGGTGGTGTTACCGGCGGCGTTGCGCTTGCCGTTCCATACGGCATCGTTCAGATGCTCGGAGAGGTTCTTGGCGATACGGGCCAGGACGTGCCGGGCGGTCGGCGTAGTCATCTGACCGTCCCCCTTTGTGGCACCAGTGCCTAAGAGGGTCGAGATGGCCGAGTTAGGCTCGAAATTGGCGACAACGGAGCCAAAGTAGGTTTCGAGGTCGCGGAACTCGATGCCGAGGTTGTAGTCCACGGCCCGCTGAGGATTGTAGGGAGCGAACTGAGCGTCGCCGGTCAGGTTGCCGACACGCTCCTTGTATCGGATACCGGGGCGACCAGTCATGTGTTGGAGCGTGTCGCCTATGCCGATAATGGGGAGCATAAGGAGGTCGGCGCGATACTTCACGGCGGCTTCTTGATACTCTTTCAGTGAGAATTGAAATTTACCTGCCATATTTGAGGGGATTGGGAATTTGAAATCGGGAATTGGAGTTAGACTTCGTTGTAGAGAGCGCGAGCGGAGTTGTAGGTATCAACGAACTGCTCGACATCGTTCTTGGGAGCGGAAGTGCCGCCGGGCTTGTTGTCCTCGACAACCTGCTTGGTGGGTTCTGCGGGCTGCTTGTCGAGCTTCGCCTGAAGGTCGGCGATGGTCTGCTTCTGCTCGTTGCAGAGGCGGTCTTTTTCGGCGAGCGCGTCTTCGATAGCGTCGAGCTGCGCCACGGTCACGTTAGCGGAGCCGTCCTTGACGGTCAGCGGCTTGTCGGCGAGTATTGCCGACAGGAAGGTGTAGGTCTTTATCATTGCGGTGGCGATGGGATTGGTGGACGGTTTGAAGAAAGAGGTCAAGGCTGCGAGAAAGCGAGAGAAAGCGGAGTCTTTCTCAGCTTCCGCGATTGGGATGTTGGGAATCGGCAGCCCCTCGGAGGCCATAGCCGAAGCGAGCGCGTCGGTGAGCTTCGGAGCGGGTTCATCGGCAAGGTCGGTGATTTCATCGACGAAGCCCCAGTCGAGGGCTTCCTTTGCCGAGAGCCAGCCGCCTACTTTCATCAGGGCGAGAAGGTCTTCGGGCTTGCGCTTGCATCGGGTCGCATAGAGTTGGGCGCAGTTCAGATCGAGCTTGTCAAGGTCGGCCTTGATCTTCTCGCAGTCTGCGATAAGAGTAGTGAACTGGTCGCTATTCAGCGAACCCCACTCAAAGAAGGCCATTGAGCATTTATGCACGAGGTACATGGCCCCGGCATCGATGGAGATGTGGGCCGCGCCGAGCGAAGCGATGGTTGCGGCGGAGGCATTGAGTCCCACGAAATGCACATTGACATTGCCGTGGTTGCGGAAGGCAGCGGAGATAGACAGGCCGGTGGCGAGTGAACCGCCGAGGCTGTCAATGAGGACGTTTACCTGCTTGCCCTCGTTCTTGGCAAGCTCGCGGTCAACGGTCGAGCGGTCGAAGTCGTAACCTCCGACGTAGCCTTTGAGCGAGATATGGTATGCGGTCTTTGACATGGCGTAACTGAGTTTTACACCACGAAGTTACCGCTGTATATAAGGAGGGGAAAAGACACGAAAATTCAAGGAAATTTCGTAACTTTGCAATCCTAAACAAGACAAAATTTGATATGATACATATTTGGCTTGATGAAAGCGATAAGCATGGGACGTATTACTCCAATTTTTATGGGGGAATACTTGTGCAATCTCAACACCGAGAGATTGTATTGGAGCGCATGGAAGCTATTAAAAGAGAGCTGAATATACAGGATGAAATCAAATGGCAGAAAGTCAATGCCTATCATTACGACAAATACATCCGTCTTGTTGATGAATTATTTGAGATGGGCAAAGAGGGACTTTTGAAAATAAGGATATTCTTCCGTCATAATCAATATGAGCCGGAACTTACAGCCGAAAAACGTAAAGAAGAATATCCGATTTTATATTATCAGTTTATAAAATATGCTTTCGGTCTCGTCTTTGCTGAAGATAAGGAGGGCGTTCGTCTATATCTCGATGAGATACCTTTGAACCAAGAAGATAAACGGAATTTCGTAGCGCATCTATACAGTCTGAATAACGACCATGACTTCAAGGCGAAAGGCGTACACTTTGTAGAAAAGGGAATTTCAGAGGTGGATTCCAAAACCCACTTGCCGTTGCAATTTATGGACGTTATACTTGGAGCTATATGTTTCAAGTTGAACGAAAAAGATAAATTAAAGTCTGACGGTGACGAAAGGCCAGGCAAACGGACAATACTCAAACTGAAGCTGTACAAGTATATAAATGCAAAAATCCGAGAGATATACCCGGATTTCAACATCGGTATAAGCACACCGATAAAAGAAGATAGCGACCGTTGGTTCCAGATTTATCGTCATTGGAGCTTCAAACCTAAGCATCATACTCGCAATCTGACACGAACCAAAAGGGCAAAAAAATAGTCCTGCGCAACCTACACTTGTGAGCTACGCACTTTTCACGTAGCCGTTCAGTTACGACAGGATATTTTTCTGATGCAAAGGTACTACCTTTTTTGCTATCTTCAAAATAAAAACGAAAAAATCTGCTTTTTAGTTCATCAAATCATCAAAAAAGAGCCTTGCCTTTCGGCAAAGCTCAGAGAGTGAGGAGAGAGGCTTGGGGTCAGATGTTGCGGAACACGTTGTTGTTGGCTCCCATGGAGTAGTCGTACATGAACAGCTCCCGTGCGAAGGCTTCATAATCGAAGTAGCGTTCGAGGCCGCCCATCGTCCTTTCGAGGTCGTAGCACTCGCTGACGATGTGCCGGGCGAAGTCTTCTTCGCTGTCCCACTCTCCGCAGTAGGCTTCCTCGAAGCGGTCGAGCTCGTCGTGGAACTCCATGTAGTCGTCGACGGCTTCCTGGCCGTGCTTGTCGCACATATCCGAGTATTCGAGGATATGGTCGAAGTCGTCCTCTGACATGAATCCCTCGTTGAACCATTGGCGAGGGAATCCCTCGTAGTCCTGCGCCATCAGCTCAGGGTCGGCCTCGTCGGCGTGGATCGCCTTGCAGAAGTCGGTGAAATCGTCGTAGGAGTTGAAGCTGCTGAGGTCAATCCACAGACCGCAGAGCGAGCCGTCGTTGTACTTGCCGTAAGTACCGACGTAGACTGAGGGTTCGCCGTCGCACTCGCTCTTGTGTTCAGCGATGGCATCTGCGAGTTCGGCCACAGTGTAGCCCAGTTCTTCGAGTCGCTTCTCGACTCTCGGCGTGATGTTGAGTTCTCCGAATTGTAGTCTCATTTCTGTAAGATTTTGAGGGTTTGACATTGTGTTCATTTTTTGAGTTTTACGAACAAATCAAAGCACAGGCATCAGGGAGGCTACGGCAAGGCCGGGCTGAGTCCTCGGAAGCGGAGCGAGAATGTCAGACCGTGCATTTTAGCCTTGACATGACTACCGCCTGTGCTAACTTTGTGATGGAAAACTAAATGAACACGATGTCCCGAAGATTTCCAAGGTGAGAATACAGGTGAACTTAACATCCAAGAGTCAGAAGAACCGAAGAACATGGGCGTGGCCGGACTCGTGATGTTATCGCCCAAGAGCGTGTGCAGGTGAACCCCTATGTCGGTGCTTACAATGTTGGCAAGTACATCGGCGGCGTGTCGTATGTGGATAGACCGGTGCGGCTCAACTTCGCAGACACCACTCCCTGCAAGGCGTTCCACATAGACGCGGACGCGCCCATTCCTTAATCAATGGCGCAGGACTGCGAAGGAGTCAACCGCATTCCGCTTTCTTCAACGAGGGGTTTATGTCAGAGGCCGACGCCCTCCGCTTTGTGCGACAAGCACAGCCAATAAGCCGTCATTCCGCTTTCTTTGGAGTTCCACCACGGGCCCGACCCCCGCAGGGCTACTGCGGAGCGTGGGACAGGTACTCGGCACATCATAAGCTGAGCGCGAAGAAGATGGGCGGACTGCTGCTTCGCTTATGAAGCCTCGCACACCGCTTTCCCTCATGCACGGCCACTCCATAGGAGCCGACATTCCGCTGAAAAAGTTCCGCGACACCTGACCCTGATCCGACCCCTCGCTCGCTTTGCCGAAAGGCAAGGCTCGCAATCCTATAAAGAACCGCCGACGCATCACGCGCCAGCGGAAAAATAAACTTCAAAATCTGTAATGACCTTTGCCGCATCCCTGCGGCAGACTGATTGGGACTGGTTTTTGATGCAAAAGTTATATCACGCACGGCACCATCGACTTGATGGAGACGTGCTTAATTTCGTAGGCATAACCGGCGGCATCGCCCGACGGTATGCCGGTCTGCTGATTGCACTCCACCTGCGGTTGCGGCGCTTCGAGCGAGCCGATAAGATAGGATTGTCCGTTAACATCGGTAACGACGAATCCGAGCGAGGCAGACCGGGGAAGTTTCTGCGAAGTCAGGAACTTCAAGGTGGCGGTGTCCTCGTACCCGGCACCGTCCTTCTTGGTCTTGCACTCGCACTGAGGCTCGTCGAAGAACTCTATCGGGTGAATGTCCGTAAGGACGACCACCGACATTCCGCAGATGGCCGAGAGGTCAACGCGCCTCGGCAGGTGTCGGCAGTCGACCCAGCCGATGGCCTTTATACCGGGAAGTATCTGAGTTGTTGTTCGCATTATCGTAGAAATCGTAGAATTGAAAAATCCGACCGCTGGAATCAATGTGATTTTTTGCGGATATATTGCTTTTTCGCCCTGTCGCGCATCATGTAGATGTTGCGCTGCCGCTGATAGCGTTTGGCGATGGCGTTCCAGTTCTTCTCCGTCGGGTCGATGCGGTGCTTCTCCATCCACGCATAAATCAGCTCGTCCTGACGCTTGCCTATCTTACCGAAGTGGTGCAGTTCCTCCCAAAGCTGAATGTCGAAGCGGTTGCGGATGATATTCAGCAAAAGAGCCAGTGCTCGAGGCGGCAGGTAATTGTAGACCTCCGGCGGACGGTTTCGGAACGTAGGAATCCTGACCGCGAGTTTATCCGGGGCGAACACCTCCGGCTCGATGTCGTCCGGCAGCTTCTCCAGATATGTTTCAAGAGCCTTGCTCTCGACGGAGCCGCGAAGAAGATGCACCGGCCTCTCGCCGCCGTGTTCGTTTACGAACCACTGCGCGAGGTAGTCTTCAAGCGGTAAATAGATGCAAAGGTCGCTCATATTATCCTGATTATCTTGATACAAAGTTAGCAATAAAAATCGGGATTATCAAGCGTAAAACACTGAATATCAATGCCGAAAGTTGCCGAGGATTGCCGAATATCGCCGAAAGGAAAAATATTTTCACTTTCAGGAGATACGGGGTGCGAGTATTACAAGTATTACAGTTATTACACGCCGGAAGTCAGGCGCGATATGCGGCTGAGAACCTATATCTTATCTTTTTTTGAGAAGAAAAAAGAAGAAGATATAGACCCTATCGGCTGTAATACGTTGTAATATTTTTTCGCCGCCGCCGAAAATTTGTAATACTTTGTAATATCGGTGTCATACCGTGTAATATTGGCAAAGTATTTGACAATCAAAGCAGTAACATCTGCAATAGCTGTCACACCGAAATATGCCACTTGTTTTCGCGAAAAATTCTCCGAAAACGAGCCATAAACGCATCAAAAAAGCCACGCAAGATTGCATGGCTTGAAATTCTGTTGTTGCGATAATCGCAATGGCTGAACTGTGGGGATAATCACCATAGTTGAACTATCAACCGAGGCGATAATCGCACTAGTTGTGGCGCTAATCGCCACAACTGAATCAGAACGGCAGCTCGCCCTGTTCCTCCGACGGAGCGCCGAAAGGAGCATTGTCGGTGGCCGCAGGTGTTTCCTCCGGGTCAGCGTCCAATTCATCCTCAGTCAGCCGGACGGTTTCGAGATTGAGGTCGAGAGTATGTTGCAGACTGTCGTAGTCGAAGCAAAGTGCATAAGCCTGATTGCTGTTGACGTACTTCTTCGACTGGCCGGAGCCGTCCGACTTATACTCCTCATCCAGTTCGCCGTTGTTGCGCAGGATTTGGAAACGCTGCTGCTTCATGCCGAGGTACTGAGGCAATGATTTCAGATAGGATTCAAGCGTAGACATATCGAGCGTAACGCCCCCTTTCTGCTTGTAGCGTATCTCCATAAGCCCGCGCACTGCCTTGAAGTTGAGGAAGATTATTCGCTTCGGCTCGACGAAGTTGCGCCTCTCTCCTTTGAGCGGAGCGAAAGAAGGTAGCGACTTGATGACGAAGTGGCACTTCTCCTTGACCTTACCGGCAGTATGCAGGGAATCGAGGTCGAGCCAAAAGTTGGCGGTGTCCGAAGATTTCTTGATCTGGTCGTTCTGATAGCGGATGCCGTTTACAATGACCTCGAATAGATCATTGTAAGTGAAAGGCACGTCGATATGCGGCTCAATGACGCGGAACGCGGCCAGGGCCACGAGCCAGTTGTTGAGTATTCGCTCCTCGATGCGGTCTTCTTTCAGCTTGACGAGAACATCGTTCTTCGTCAGGTCGAAAGCCTGAAAGAAGCCTTTCTCGAAGATGTCACGCAGATTGAGGAGTTGGAGGAGCATGTGCATATTGCCCCGGTCCATCAGCGGCTTCAGTTTCTTGTAGGCGCGTTTCTTATCGTCGCTGAACACCGTCTCGGAATACATCAGATGTATGCAGCGCGAGAAAATGGCCTCGTCTTCGGGCTTATACTGCCCGGCAAGGATAACGCCCGACAATACAGGTATTGTCAGCGGTATGCCGTTATCCATCTTGCTACGGGCAGTTCCGCCCCACAGACCTTTGAGAAGGTCGATGCGGATGTCCTTCATGTCGTTCATGTATTCGTCAAGAATAATGAGCGAGTTTCGGGCATGGGAGAGGATATAGCCGATAACAGGAATTGTGGTGTTGGAGATAGAGTGCGGCGATTCCGGCAGCACATAAAAGAGTGAGGACAAAGCGCGGGCAAGCTCCGTCTTGCCTGAGCCTTTGCGACCGAACAGGTTCAGAACAGGGAAGTTCTTGAACCGTTCAAAAATGATGTCGCGGAAGATACAGGCGATGGTCCATGCGAAGCTGACCATAGCGCCGGTGCCGTAAGCGCCGACAAGCAATTCGACAAACTCGTGGAGCGTGGCCGCCCCGGTCGGCACACAGCGGAACAGGCGCTCGAAGCTGTACCCCTTTTCATTGTCGGCATGGATTTCGGAGAAAGCAGGAAGATAATAGAAATATCGGTCGTATGATACTACTCCTAATTTGTCGGTCGGATAAAATTTGCCATCGGCATAGATGCCGTTGGAGAAAGCGTAGAAGCGGAGCTTGGGATTCCAGCCGAGGATTTCTATGAGCGAGGCCGACGGAGTGACTTCGACAAGATGTTCTTGCAGGGCGGTGAGAGCCTTGGCGTCACCGCGCCAAAAGAAATTGCCACGGTCAATCAGAGCCTTGTTGAAGTCGCGGAGATTGACTATTTCGCCGGAAGTCAGTTCCAACACGTCCTCCTCGCTCCGCTCGTTGAGTATGCGGAAGATGCGTGTCGAGCAATCGCTGCCCTTGATATGCAGCACCGGGAACATCAGGAAATTGGAGCAGCGGTTAAGGTTGCCGTCATCGTCAGGCACACAGTAGCATCCGTTCTTCGGGATGATGCTGCGGCGGCGCAAGGACGCGAGAATTTCAGGCTTTATGCCGTCGCAGTCGGCCTTTACGTTCTCAGCCTCCTTGACCCTGCGTCCGGCACGTTTGACGGCATCGCGCCACATCTTAATCTTTCCGACAAGTTTTGAGAGCCTGTCAAGATACATCTCGCGCAGGTTCTCGTCGGAAATATAGAGCATAAGCTCCGCTACCTCCGAAATAACCTCGGCTTGCAACTCCGAGGTGTCTGCGCCTTTGAGCCGTTTTTGTGCGTACCAAACAATAAACGGCACACTTTCAAGGGAGTTGTAAACTTCCTGAGAGGTAATGAAGCTGTCGGCATCGCGCTTGACTTCTTCTGCATCGTCCTTCTCGGAGCGAGGCAGTTCACGGACGCTGACATCGAAGCCGTTGGCAAGAGCGAGTCTGCCGTTCTTCATTACCGCGCTGACCCCTGCGCCATAGAGTTTCCCCTTAGGCGCGTCGGAGTCCGGGATAAAACAGATTGAGCCGCACACCCGCTTCATCTGAGCGAGGTGCTTTGCAGTGAGCGCCGTGCCCATCGGGGCCACGGCCTGTAAAACACCGATGATCTGCAAGCGCATGACATCGGGGCCACCCTCGACCACGACAAAATGGCCGCACTCGCGGGCGGCTTTGGCGGCAACGTCGATGCCGAACAGTGTCTCGCTCTTGTTGAAAAGCGGAGAGTCGGTCAGGTTCATATACTTGCTCCGCTTCATGATGTCGGGGTTATTCCCTATATACCGTGCGGAGAAAGTCACCATAGAGCGTGTACGGCTTCTGGCCGGCAATGTAACGCGCTGCCGGAACATGGAGTACAGGTTGCCGTTCTCCTTGTTGCGTCCCAACAGTCCGAGTTCGAGGAGCAGACCAATATCCGCGCCCTGTTTCTTCATGTAGTCGATGAAAACGGCGGAGTCGCGTGGAGCGTAACCGATGCCGAATTGCTTGCAATACTCCTCGTCCCAACGTGAATAAGCGTAAGCTCGGGCCGCTTGCGCCTCCGGGGAGTCCGAAAGGAATTGTTCGGAGAAAAAGTTTTGGGCGAGAGTGAGGATTGCCCTCATACTCTCGCGCTTCTTCTCCGCTGCAATGTCGGCATCGGTGCGCTCGTCCTTTTCGTATTCGACAGGAATACCGAAAGCCTTTGCAAGTTCCTCGACAGCCTGACGGTATTCCAGTCCTTGCTGTTCCATGACGAACTGCACCGGGCCTACACTCTTGCCACAACTGAAACAGTGGGCTAAGTTCAGCCGTTTTGATACGCTGAATGACGGTGTCCGCTCGTTATGGAACGGACAGCAGCAGGTATAGTTGCTGCCGCTCCTCTTCAGTTGCAGCCCGTAGTGTTCCACCACGTCCACGATATTCAGGTCGTGGACGGCGGCGATGGTTCGTTGAGATATGAGAGCCATTACATAACTGATTTATTCGGCGCTAAACGAATACCTCCTGTTGGTTGTCCCAAAAGAAAAGGATGTCTCGACCAAGATAGAACTTGCGGTTGTAGCACTGACGGAAGCCACAACGGATAAGTCCTTCGTTGGTATATTTGCGCAAGCTGTCACGGCAAATGCCAAGCAGCTTGCAGGTTTCGGATATGGTGTAACGACCATTTTCCGAAACATTGGGTCGTTCACTTGTAATCATATTATATTATCGCTATAATTTAGGGAAAAGAATATTTTCAGGAATATTGAAATACTCGGCGAGTATAACGCGGGTCTTGGAGTCCGGGGATTGGGTGCCGTCGAGCCAACGGCGAATGGTTCCGGGTCTTTTGCCTGTAACTCTGGCAACCTCAACGATAAAAGCATAACCGGGTGTCGGTTTGGCTTTTGCGGTCAAGTACAAGGCTTTGAAGCTGTTCGTCTCCATAAATATCAGCATTTATTTGAGAAATCCATACAAAAATTTGTTTGGATAAGAAATTATCACTATATTTGCACCGTGAAACTTCAACTCTGTATTGATGTTCCGAGGTGTTTTCGGCGGCAAATATAGTCAATTATCGCCAAATGCCGATAGAATATCGCCATATTAACTTTATTTAACGTTATAGTATGATAAAGTTCGCTCTGAAAAAGGTGCGCCAAGACAAGAATCTGTCGCAAGTTGAGATGGCAACATTGCTCAACCTGCCGCAGAGTTCCATTTCTGCAATGGAGAACGGCAAGACTAAGATCTCTCAGCACATTATCAACACCCTTGTAGAACGGTTGCAGATAGATGAAGATGCTTATTGGATAGACGATGAGAATAAGATGTCTTCTATTGGCCCGACAGCTGCAACAGTTGCGGCAATCGTTTCTCAAAGCGAGAAAGAGTTAGTCAATGAACTACGGGCCGCAAACGAGAAATTACGTAGCGACATAACAGAACTTAAGGCTCAATATGCAAGTGCCCAGGATAAAATCAAGGACCAGGAAATTCACGAAGGCGCTCTCTATAAGAGAATGGAGGGTCTGCGTGAGACAATAGAAGAAAAGCAGCAAACGATAACGGATTTGAAAGACGAGATACTGAGGATGAAGGATGAACTTCACCGCCTCGAAATCCTACTCGTCAGAAACAATATAGAGTTTTGAATCACTCAAATTCAGCGAAATAAATAGGTCAGCGCAAAATCAGCGCAAGACCGAAAAGAGAAAATAACTAAAATATTAAACCACAGATGTTTATGTGAGATATTTACGTTGGCTGGAAAGCGTGTATACGCCAAAAGCGTATCCCGAGTTCGAATCTCGGTCGCTCCGCAAGTAATACGCTGGAATTCATAATAATATGATTTCAGCGTATTGCTGTTCTGGAGAAAATCGTCCGGGTAGCCGGATTTTTCATGATTACCGCAAATTTCGATACTATGATAGTTCCGGGAGGTTTGCACTTATCATAGCATCCTCTCTTATTTCCAAATAAATTTCGATGATACAGAATTTGATTGCGATATTTGTAGGCAGCGGTCTGGGAGGCGTGTGCCGCTATCTGGTCGGCAAGGCAGTGCAGTCGCAAGTTTCCGCCACATCATTGTTTCCGTGGGGAACGTTTGTCGTCAATGTTACAGGCTGTCTTTTAATCGGTCTTTTTTATGGGCTTTTCGACAGATACGCTGCCGATGGCTTCCTGTCTCAACAGTTCAGACTGCTTCTCACTGTCGGATTCTGCGGCGGATTCACTACTTTCTCCACATTTATCAACGAGAACTATCTTTTGTTCCAGTCCTCCAATCTGCCTATTGTTATCGGATATGTTGCCCTAAGTGTGGTTGTCGGATTCCTGCTGTTATATATCGGCTACAGCCTGACTCGTATATGATTATATGCGGAACAGTCAGACTTGCATGTCATAATACTGAGGTCGGGTAAACAATAGCATAAAAAGGCCGACGCCCTTTCAATTGCGTCGGCCTTTTTATGTAGTCTGGAATTATTGTCAGCGGATGATTGACTTCGTTGCTTTGGAACCCTGACGGATGATTACGAGCTCGCCCTGCGCAGGACTGGCGATACGTACACCCTGCAGGTTGTAGTACTCGACAGGTGCGTTTTCGTCGATTACGACATCAGCAACGCTTGCATGATTGCAAGGTCGCTTTTTACTTCACCTTGCAGAAGATAGTCAAGCTCACGGCGTTTTACATCTTCGTAAATAGCCATGGCTTCATCACAGTTATCGTCCAGCAGCAATGCTATGGCACATAGTATGCGTTCCTTAGACGACATTACATTGTTATAAGCTTTGATATACTTTTTCAAGTTATCGTCAAGCAGTTCTTCCGCTCCCGCCTTGTCTCCGCATACCAATCGCAAAAATACCAGTTCGCACTCTATCTCTTTGACGTACAGCGATACTATTTCATCTTTATGGGTATATAGACTTTCAAATTTGTCCAGAGCCTCCCGGTATTTGAATTCATCGAGAAGACGGGACGCCGCCATCAACGGCAGGGAAACTTCAAGCTGATTCCTGTAATTGATTTTTTCAGGAACAGCAAACCATTCATCCGGCATGTCTTTCGGACGAACTCCTTCCTGAATAAGCGCGTTGGATCTTAATGAGATCATAAGACCCCGTTTTGACATCTGATCTCTATTCAGCAACAACATATTATAACCGTCGTTTCCTGCCCCTGATATTTTCATCGGTATTCCATTAAGCAGAATCAGAAAACAGTCAGTCAGACAGAATATAACGGCGAACTCGGCCAGGAACGGATGCCCTTTTATGAAGAAAATCGGGAAGACAGCCAACAATGCAATAAGATTGAACAGAATTCCACCGAAATTGTACCATCCGGTTGGTATCTTGTCCAATGGCAGATCAGGAGGTGTCAACAGGCATTGGCCGCCCGTTCCGGCTATCGAGAATCTTTTGATCCGCACCTTACCGTCAATCCGGATGAATGTAAAGTTGAAAATGCGGAACGAAACGAATCTATAACCTGAAAGGAGTCCGCATACCAGATGTCCGGCTTCGTGCACTATTACAAGCAATGCAACGGAGACGACAAATGACATTATGCCTGCAACTCCGGCAATTAGACCATCCGCAAGTCTTGCAGATGTGAGTTTGTCTACAAATTCAGAAAATGTCGTGTCTGTAAAGCACACGATTATGATCGTAGCTATGATAAGTCCGGCGATAATTCCAATGATTAATGAAACAATCAGTTTAAGTATTGTTTTCAGCATATAGTGTTTGTATAATCGCTTATAGAAACGGCAATGAGAAGCGTTTATTATCTTTAGCAGTCCTTTAGACAACGTTCCTTAAAAATATGCGTACCAATGCTTTGTTGATACCTACATCATCGCAAGCCCGTCCGAACTGCATTGCACGGTAACCGAAAACAAAATTTCTCTAACGGTGTTATATAGTTAGAACTAAGACAATATGACACGAGTCATTGCAATGATATCATGCTTTATTGCGGCTTTGTTTCTTGTTCCTGTTCAGGGCGATTGCAACGAGATTCCTGAATATGAATCAGAAACAGAGGCGGAATGTTATATCATAGTTGTCAGTCTGTCCCGGTCGTTTATTGTCGAAGAACCTGCTGAACCGCTATCCCAGCCTGTTTCAAATCGTTGTCGTGCGTTTGTATCGCCCAAGCTACAGGACATGCAGCGCCATGCTCGCCACCTGCCTGTCAGAATCTTAAACTGTGTTTTTCGTGAATAGATAAGTATAAGGCGACTCTCTCCCTCTATAAAACTATATAACCGAAGATAATCAATCTGCGGTAGTATTAACTTATCCATATATTCATGACACTCATATTATTATATCTGATTGGAGCCCTTTCTGTCTCCTTTCTTTGCTCCGTGCTCGAAGCCGTGTTGCTTTCCACTCCCGTATCGTTCATCTCAATGAAAGAAAGTCAGGGCGTCAAAGGTGCCTCGTTGCTGATGAAATATAAGACGAATGTCGACCGTCCCGTCGCGGCGATTCTTACCCTCAACACTGTAGCCCATACCATAGGCGCCGCCGGAGTCGGTTCGGAATCCGTCAAGGTGTTCGGCGAGGCTTACTTCGGTATTATCTCCGCTATACTCACCCTGCTGATTCTGGTGCTGTCGGAAATCATTCCCAAGACTATAGGCGCATCATATTGGCGCAGCCTCGCCATACCTTCGGCCCGGATTATACGGGCTATGATTTTCATTACATATCCGTTGGTGCGGCTCTCTGAACTGCTGACCCGTTGTGTGTCTCCCCGAATACAGCCCATTACTGTCAGCCGCGAGGAGGTCGCCGCCATGGTCAATGTCGGTACCGATGAGGGCGTGATTGAGGTGGCCGAAAACAAAGTGATACAGAATTTCCTCAAACTCTCGAATGTAAAGGCAGAGGATATCATGACTCCCTATGTTGTAGTTGCGTCTGTTCCCGCAATTACGACCATGAAAGAGTTTTACGATAACAAGGCCCTGTCTGCATTTTCACGTATTCCGGTATTTGATACCGGCCGTGAATTTATAACCGGTTATGTCCTTAGGGCCAACGTGCTTGAAATGCTTACGCATGACAAGTTTACAATGCCGTTGCGAGAAATCGTCAGACCCGTGTTATTCTTCAGTGAGGACACCAAGGTATCTGATATATGGCGCAAGATGTTGCAGGAAAAAGAACATATCTCTGTTGTAACCGACGAATACGGCTGCATGCGAGGCATTGTGACTATGGAAGACGTAATCGAGACTATGCTCGGAGTCGAAATCGTTGATGAATGCGACACTACGGATGATCTTCAGGCCCTGGCCCGAAAACAATACAGTCCTGAAATAAACCATTATTTGTAAAGATTTGTAAATTTTTACGTTAGACAAGGAAATTTGAATCGGATTTATTAATTTTGTATTCTGTATGCACATCGGGTAACTGAGAGCATGCGACAAAATTACGCCTCAATACACACCGAATAACCGGTGCCGGCCGAAAAAACGCTATCGAACTAACCTAAAAGATATGATAAACAGACAGATTTGGCCCGACACTGTCCAGCCTGTCGAGGACCTTGAATTTCAGGCCGTCGAACCTACATACATCAAGGTGCTGACAGCCCGTATAGCGCTGACTTATGTACTTATTATGGGCATTGCGTTCACCATTCCGCTGATGGTCGAATCCTACGGCTGGTGGCTGCTTCTCGGCGTGGAAAGCGCTCTGGTTATTGCGATGTCCGTCAACATAGCATTGATCCACAGGATATACTGTGTAAAGGGTTATGCACTACGCAACCGTGATGTCTCATACCGATCCGGACTTTTCTTTACCTCCGTAAAGACTGTGCCGTTCAGCAAGATTCAACAGGTGTCCGTGCGCACCAATCCCCTGAGCCGGATGTTCCGACTCTATCATCTCGACATCATTAACGGATCGCAGTCGGCCGGAAACGTAATCTCCATTCCAGGCCTGACTCATGACGAAGCCGAACGGCTGAAGTCGATACTAATCAATAAAGACGGCTGCGATGAATGACTTTTCTACGCCACGGCGCATGAGCCCCGCGGCATTCATCGTGATATGGATGCAGACGTTCCAACAACTCATCACCACATTCATATTCATAATCGGCATGATGCTGTTTGACGATGATCTCGTGCACTCGCAACGGATCATCATGGCTCTTGCCTGCGTTGGCGGAGCTGTCGCTCTTTCAGCCGGAATAGCATTCCTGAAATATTACTTCCGGAAATATCATATCGAAGGAGACAGCCTGATATACACTCATGGTCTTGCGTTCAAGAACACCACAAGCGTACCGCTGGAGCGCATACACAACCTCCGTACCAAGAGCGGCATCTTTTACCGTATGGTAGATATGCGGGGTGTATCGTTCGACACGCTTGCCAGCGACAAACAGGAAGTGGAACTGATTCTCAATGAATCCGAATGGCAGGCGTTGCTGCGTCAGGTTCGCATCGGCGAGGATTTCCCTGATGCCGGCGGCCTTGACACCGCTGTCGCACCTCCGCCACCGTTCCGGCAGGACAAGCTGCACGTCAGCAACCTCAATATAATCAAAGGCGCTTTATGTCAGAACCATCTGCAAGGCTTCGCGATACTCGGAGCCATAGTAGCCGTAATATTTGATAAATTCAGCGAAATAGATAGAGATGCCACCGGGCGGTTTATCGATTATATCGACGCTCATGCCGGCGATATATCGCTGTCTTTCGGTCAGATACTGCTCTGCGGAGCCGCCATTTATTTATTTGTGATACTGTTGTGGACAGGCCGGACCGTTATTCGATACTACGGCATGACAATCAACATAGCCGACAGCAAGCTCACATTCGAGTCGGGACTGTTCTCACGCTACACCAGCCGCATAGCCCGCGACAAAGCCACCGTACTGAGCATCAAGCAGAACCCATTGGAGCGGTTGGCACAATGCGAGACAATATCCATACGCCAGGCCGAGAATGTGACGGACGAGAAAAAGCGAGGCGACATCACCATCTACGGCTCCGACCTCGGCAATCGGATACTTGACTGGTGGACCGGAGACGATGCCGGAAACAAACAGCCGTTCCGGGACAAGGATTCTGTCAAAGAATCGGTTCTGATTACGGCCCGTTCAGGCAAGGGAGTGTTTGTGCGCCGGTTCATACCCCATCTTCTCATAGCCGTTGTAGTGTTGCCTGTCCTGATGTTCGCCGCCGATATAGTCATGCCGGCCATAGCGGCATGCACGCTGTATGTCGTTCTTATGGCCGTCCGTGCCGTCATGGCCTGGCGTCACAGCAGCATAGAACTGACAGACACATACGTACTCATAAACCGAGGCAACATTGCCTGTATCCGTGAATATGTCAGATACCCCGACATTGAATCCATACGGATTCGCCGCACCCCCTTTACCCGTTATACCGGGCGTGTCTCGTTGCAGATAGCCACCAACTCAGGCGTCACTACCGTCTATTCGCTAACTCTCGCCGATGCCCGTACCCTCCGCAGCTATCTTGTTTAGACTCCTTCGCTTAGTCTCTCCGTTTTCATGCCCCGCTCTGTTTTGTTTCTGATCGGAGCTTTAGCGAAGGCACTCTATATTTGGCTACTTTCAAATAATGCATTAATTTTGTAGTTGCAATTATTCAGAACGAAGAAAGACACGAAATATGTATTTTGTATCCAAACGCATGGAGATAGCCGGATGCCACCGGCTGGAGCTGAGCTACGAGAGTAAATGCAGCAATCTGCATGGACACAACTGGATTGTAACGGTGTTTTGTTACGCGAAAGAACTGAACGCTGACGGTATGGTGTGCGATTTCACCCAGATCAAGGAACGAATCCACGGTTATCTCGATCACGGCAACTTCAACGAACTCCTTCCCTTCAATCCCACAGCTGAAAACATAGCCAGATGGATCTGCGAACAGGTGCCGCAGTGCTATAAAGTGTCGGTCCAGGAATCGGAAGGCAACACCGCCACGTATGTCGATGACAATTGCGTCGCTCAGATCAGTCCGTATCTGCCATGAGGGTTAACGAGATATTTTATTCCCTGCAGGGCGAGGGATCATATTCCGGCACTCCAGCGGTTTTCGTCCGGCTGTCGGGCTGCAACCTTAAATGCCCCTTCTGTGACACCCGACACGAAACGTATAAAGAATATACCGACCGGGAAATACTTCAGGAAGTAATGAAGTATTCGCCCTGTCGGCTTGTCGTTATCACCGGTGGCGAACCATGTCTGCAGCTTACTGAAGAACTGGTGAACCTCTTGCACATGCACAACTGTTTCGTGGCTATAGAGACCAACGGCACCATGCCTCTGTGCGATGGCATTGACTGGGTGGTATGCTCGCCCAAGTTCGGGTTCTGTCCTAATGCCGGGTTAAAGCTGCAGCATATCGATGAACTTAAGGTAGTGTACAATGGCAAAGGCCAGGATATGAGCCTGTATGACGACATAAGGGCTGAAGAATACTGCCTTCAGCCCTGTGATGTCGGTGATGCGGATGAGAACAGACGGATCCTCGCGGAAACCATCGACTACATCAAGGCTCACCCCAAGTGGCGTCTATCACTCCAGACACACAAACTAATTGGAATCAGATAGAGTATGATATAAATTCTATCCGGCTTGATGCGAGACGCGGAGTGTCCATACCACTATCCCTATTTCCGGGTGTCCTGCTCTATCATCTGCTTGGACGCGGTTATGTATATTTCCACACGACGGTTCTGTGCTCGACCGGCGGCGGTGGCATTAGACGCAATCGGGTCGTTCCAACCGCGACCTACGGCTTTAAGTCTTGCAGCTGCTACGCCGTAATCTTCCAGATAATTGACCACAGTCTCGGCACGTTCCTTCGACAGAAGGTCGTTCACAGCCTCGGAACCCGTATTGTCGGTGTAACCCACGACTGTAACATCAGTATCAGGAAACTGATCAAGATTATAGGCCACCTTGCTGAGAACAGCCTGTGCCTCAGGCGACAGAGTAGACTTACCGGTCGCGAAAAGTACTGAATTGCCCATCACTAATTTCAGGGCGTCCAGATTGTTGCTGTCCTTTACACGCTCCACTTTGAGCTGATCTATCTGTTTTTGCAGTGAGTCCTCTCGGGCATTGGCATCGTCGGCGCGTGCGTTAAGCTGGTCAAGCTGCTGCTGCAACGCCTTCTGCTGACGGTCCATGCTGTTGCCTACTAACGCGCCGGTACCTGCTCCGATTGCCGATCCGACCAATGCGCCGATCCAAGTGCCGCGGCCTCCACCGATAATAGCTCCCACGCCCGTACCTACTGCCGCACCTATGGCGCCTCCGGCAGTGGCTCCCTGACCGCTCTGACTCATGCTGTCCCAAGTGTTCTTTATCGAACTGCAGCCGGTTGCTCCCGTTATCATGCAGGCTGCCAGTATGCTTACCAGTCCGTTCCTGACCATCTTATTCCTTTCCATAATCATTTGCGTTTGTTCAATAATTAATTCTTTAAGAATTATAACAAACGATATGCCCAAATTCCGCATGACACAACTTGTATCAATAAATTCATAGGAAAGGAATGGATCGGATGGCTGAACAGTCGGCGCATCCGGTATTACATCCGTATCCGGCAGAACTTCCGGATTGTCAAGCCTTCCACCGGTGAGAGGATACGTGCATGGTGGCTTTTCAATGACCTCAGGGTCGGACATGAGAAATTTTACCATAAACTCTTCCTCCACAGGGGCGAGTATGTCTATCTTGCCGGAAGCCGGATCAAGAACTCCAAGGGAATCCCGGAATTGCAGATTCTCATGTGTTTCAACCGTCCAGAAGGTGCTGTCCTGACTTATAAGAAACGCCGGGAGATCGAGACGGCCTTCAAGGCCATGAAATCCTCCGGCTTCAACATCGAGGACACCCACATGCGCGACATGGAGCGCATCGCAAGACTCACGGCGATGGTGTGCATGGCTCTTGTATGGGCGTATCTCGTTGGCGAACATAAAGATATAAATATTAAACCGATAAGGATCCTGAAACATGGAAGAAAGGCTAAGTCCCTTGTCAAGTATGGCCTTGAAGAGATTGCGACCATACTCATACGACCGACTTATACACCAAAATTCGATGTCTTCAAATTTTTGTCATGTCGTACTTAATTTGAATACTACCAGTTGTATTGATTTAATATTATGGAACCGTCCATTCCACTAAGCGACACGGTCATTTTAATTATTTTTCCCAATGAATCTGTAAATGAAATGGCATATTCAGGCCCGTCTCCAAGAAACGGCATATATACACTAATGGATTGTCCGGATTCCAATACCATGCTCAGCCGCTCTTTCTCAGTTACATTTATTTTGCCATCGGAATAGATAACATCACATAAATCTATAATCTTGAAATCTTTCAATGTCTGTGAGGCTGTAAAACGTATTTTACCTCCGTCATCATGTTCGGCTATTATAGGGCGTAAGTCTGAAAATGGAATCAACTCCAGACATATTGACTGGTCAATATTGTTTTCATCGTTAAGGTTGTAATCATCCATTGTATAATTCAGTTTGACGGCTGCATTTTGATCAAGAGTATCAGAATAGCTATGATAATACTCATGGTCTCCACCGGCATTGAGAGAACTGAACCAAAAATATTCGCAATTCAATATGCCATTTATATATGAATACTGTCCGCTTATCACACGAGCAGCACTCTCGGCTCCGGTCATGTAAAACCATCCATTGTCTTGATAGTACCAAGATCTTCTACTTGTTCCGGATAATAGAAGTTTCGGCTTTCCATTGCTCATTGCGTAAAGAGCAAGAATCATGGTCTTACGGGGGCTGTTAGGGTAAGGAACGACATTAGTGCCGATAGCCAGTTCGTTTATGTCGTCGCCATTAAAGTCATAAAAAATGTAACCGACTTCTTCTCTAACCTTTTCCCAAGGTTTTATTTCATCATCGTAAGAATAGCACCTAATTTCATAGATACCTTCAAAGCCGTCGGGAACTTCTTCGCATCCGCCGGACATGAGTCTTGCAGCGAGTTCAAGCGGTTCTTCAAATCTTGATAAGTCGGTATAAGACGCAACATTGCCTGAACGTTTGTCTATTGCATACGCACTAAAGCCAAAAGTTGGCGCAAGATGCAGTATAAATACCATTAAAATATTGAAGATTTTTACTTGTTTCATTGTCAGTCAAATTGTCTATTATGCAATGCTCTGATTAATTGGATGTTTATCTCTTCCGCTTCGGTAAGTTGCACTTCATCTGTTTGAGGATTGTACCACGACACGGACATAAACCATAGCTGAGCCTCTTTGTTATCTTTGAATGTGTAACCGTGGCGAGCATAGATGCTTTGCGCCATCATTGCAAGTATATAATAGCAGGCTGCTTTTATTCGTGCTGTTTCCTCATCGGAATAAGGTCCTTCGGAACTATATCCGGCATAGTATAGAATCTCTGCCTTTGTAAGAACGCGCTGTGTGAGTAACGGCCAAAAATCATCGTCAGTACGCATCAGTTCTATGCTATCACCACCTTTAATATAGTTATAGCTTTCCCCATCGAAATTTTGTAATGGGATTAGGTTTAAGCCTTGATGAATTTTCTCAATATAGTATGCTTGGTTATCTATAATCAAAACCGGTACCGGTCTATTTGACACAGAGCCGAGATTGAATGATTTGCTGTTGAAGAGGGTACCTGTTGCACGGAAAGTTTCAGGGTCGAAGGCAACAGTCTTGCCTTCTCTTGTAGTATATTCACCTTCAAGAAAGAAAGTTGTCATGTCAGTTTCTACATATTTCTTAAATGCTTTTGCCTCATCTGTATTATATTTCTCTGGAAGGGCAACTAAGACATCTATAATTTCTCCAGTGCACGAATCTCGAAAAATCAGAACACCGCTGGTATTATCAAACGATAAATTACAATCCGCATACCTGTAATATCGGCCATCATTTAGATCGACAGATCTCCATCGTCCATTGGAAAGTTCTTCTAAATAAAGATACCTGTCATAATCATCTTCTGACGGAGTAACGCCATTGAAGGTAAAGCATTTATATTTTGCAGAATCCGTATGAACAGAACCCGCATCAGACGGTTGCTGTATCTGTTGATACCGATAGATCGCTTCACCGTCGGTCCATGCTTCACCGGTAAGCATCTCAACATTGCTGCGTGGTATACAATCAGTTCCTGTATACTGGCATGTTGTGGCCTTTCCTGTGCCACAGCAAGCTAAGAGAAGAGCACTTGCCAATACGTTCTTTAACAAACTCAAATATTTCATTCTTTGATTGGTGATTCTTTATTGGATTACCCTTAAAAATTATATTATATATGTAGAAGTAACATTATCGAGTCAGTAGCCAATGTTGTCATTCTCAAGCATCTGGAGTATTTGAACGTTGATTTTTGCTACATCGGGGAGCTTAGATTCCTGATAATCATATTTCGCCATAACACTCTCACGCATACGGGCGAATAAATCTTTTCGATGCAGATTCAGTTGCTCTCCAGAAATATCGTACCGAGGTGTGGGATTATAACCGGCATATTTATATAATTCCGAAACTGTAAGAACCTTACGGGTCAATTCCGGCCAATAATCTTTATCTAAGCGCGTGAGAGCTATTTTATCTCCTGTCAGGTTCAACCCCATTCCGTTGCCTTCCTCCAAGTCGACTTGTAGAAGATTAATCGGTCCATCAAGTTTTTCGATGAAATAATACTTTTCTTTAATCTTAATAATCGGGGCTGGAGTTAAATCAAGAGTCACGATTTCAAATGATGAATCACCGAAAAGAGTTCCTTGTGCCTTCCGTGTCTCGGAATCGAATGCCACTGTTCTGCCATCTACGGTCTTAAATCTGCCACATAGCATATATTTGATATAATCATCTTCCATTACCTTCTTAAGTATTCGGTCGGGCGATAGCATCGGGTAACGCACAGGGATAAGAATATTTTCAATCCCATTGTCTGTCTCATTAAGGAATACCAGGGCATCCATATCGGGTAGCAAAGTAACCGTACATCCTACATATTGATATTCCACAGCTTCCGCATCGCCGTTTACTGAATGCCATGAGTTTTCATTATATCCCTCAATACATATGCCATACCCTCCTTCAAGCAAGGTTTCACCTCTGAATTCGTAACACTCATACGATTCACATCGGGGAGAAGAATGATAAGCACCTGTGTGATTGTCGACATCCCCCTTATGCGAATTAAGACGGTAGATTACGTTGCCGTCTGTCCAATCATAATATGAGAACACATCGGAGACTTTTCGGGGTGCTATTTCATGTTCATCCTTTTGTGTATCCATTACAGTCGTACCTTTATCGCATTTGTGAGAACTGGCTTAACAACTTTCCACCATCAGCGCGATTGTCAAGATGCCTATAATTCTAATATTCATGTGCTTCACATGATGTCTGCTTCACTCCGATTATAATCGGAGTGAAGCAAGGGTAATAACAATAGGTTCTTTGAATACTATTGATTGTATATGTCACCGGTTTTAAGAGGGCCTCCGACTTCGTTTGAAACGAGTACGAATCTAACGACGCTGCCCCATTTCCCGGCATTATCGGGAGCAATCCAACCGCTGACAAGCTTGTGATTTGTATCCGTATTATTTGAAAGCATGTTGTTGAATACAATCTTATTGTCTTTGTCAAGACACAGAACACGGAAGTCAGCCATACTCTTGTCGAAGTCGCCTTTGACAACCACCTCGATTGAGTTGCTCCCGGGGCGCCAGTCTTCATATCTCACGTTGGAGAGCCCTATTTCAAGACCGGGAGCAATCTCGATTTCTGCGGGTTTCCCGTTGGTTGCCTCGCAGAGAGACTGTGCCTGGTCAAGAAACTCTTTTGTCTGGGTTTCGGTCATTGCGTCGTCATCATTCGGAAGGTCTTTCACAATCTGTGCGGCAGCCTCGAAAGGGGTCTGCAGAACTTCTTCAGAAGCCTCGCTCTCTTCAGGTGGGCTGTCGTTCGACCCTTTCGAGCTGCCTGAGCAAGCTGTTATAAAGCCCGTGAGGGCGAAGCAGGATACAGCTGCCAGAAGAATTTTGAATTTTTTCTTCATGATTTTGGTTTATGATTAGTTTTTTACTCCTCAAGCCTTATCAGATTTCGTCTTCGCCTATGAGTTTCTTGAACTGCTTGGCTTTGTCGAGCTGGCCTTTGTCGAGTTTGTTGGAAGCCGCTGCATCCTCAAGAGCCTTGAGGAAGATATCTGATTCGGGATATTCCTCGGGAATTTTCGTGAGGGCATCGATATCAACCTTTTTCATGGCCTCGCCCATTTTGCTGCCCATAGCCAATACGTAGTCGAGCATTGCATTGTAGTCGTCGGAGGTCAAGACCTCATTGTCGGAGACTTTCTTTGCCAGAGTGCGTGCTGACTCTGGAGTTACTATGTGGTCTGCAGGTGTTGTCATTTCTGTCTGTATTGCGTCTGCTTGTGCGGAGTCGCCGGTATCAGTATTACTCTTGTTGGAGCATGAAGAGATGCAACATATCAAGAGGGATACCATTGCCAGATATTTAAGTTGTCTCATACTAATTATTTTAGCGGTTGAGCCACATTGCCTACCGGCGTCTGAATGCGGTAATTGTTGCCTTTAACGTCTCTTGTAAGACCGGTTTCAAGAATATAGCTCTTTCCCTGAAATTCAGCGATGATATATACCCATGTCTCTTCACCGTTTTTCCTATATGGCCATTCATGAGATTTCAGGTCAAACCATTTGCCATCCTTGAAAATCACTTTTTTATAGTTATTCCCGGCATAAGCTTTAGCGGCATTCTCTGCCGCTTTCTGAACCGCTGCACTTACGGCTACTCCTTTGGGCATTGCAACTGGAGCGCCTGGATTTTTAGGTATCCAGTCAGGTCTTAGATTTGGATCGACAAATGAGGATACAAACGCCTGCTGGATTTTATATCCTTTCGAGCCGTCGACCTTTGCCACAAGTTTGCGGTAACGTGTGTCGTCTTCGTTGAAATCCTTGTGATTCGTGAGGCAGTTCTTTAGGATATTTTCCCCAATAAGCAACTGGAAATAAGCTGCGTAAGGATCGTTTTGTGAATAGGCGTTGTCGAAATACTTCTCCGCCCAGCCGAGCATTGTATCGTATGACGCAACAGTGTTCGCCAGCTGGTCAGCCTGCTGACGACGTTCTTTTCTCTGGGTATAAAAATTCTTGGGAAGGATATTGCCGTCTTCTGTGGTGAAGTTGTCCTTGAGAGCATATCTAAACTGGCTAAAGGCCATATTATTGAGATAGGTATCCGCATATAGATAAAAGAGAAGAGCCTGGGTGGACGTGGGGTCAGCTATAAATTGGGTTTGATATGCATTGAGAAACATCTCATCGGCTGGAATAACCATACCGTCCTCTACTTCTCCCCACATGTCAAGCGTTTTCTTATGGTCGATATCCGAAGCCATCTGTAACTTGAAAATGCTCAGAAATGCATTGAGGATACGGTTCTCGGAATCTTTGTTCAAGACCCAGTAATACTTGTTGTTGTCGGCATAATATGGCTGATAATTTACGGTGAAATCCGCCATATTCTCATACGCTCCGTGAAGTTGTCCGACACTTTTGTTGAATCCTTCCCACACTTCAGTTGAAGTGGCGAGCGGATCGGCAGCTTTTGCCTTGTCTCCGGGTGTGTAGGTCTTTTTGTAATCGAAGCTGCCAACCCCAGATTCTGAAGACCCTGAAACTGTGCCGGAGTCGGATTCAGAGTCAACTCCCGTAGACTTCTTCACGGCTTCTTTGACTTCTTGTTTCTTTTTCTCTATTTTTTCTTTGACCGTTTTCTCGACTTTGCCTTTCAGCTTGTTGCCGAGACCTTTGAACTGGGCGTTGGCAGAAAACGATGCCGCGCCCGTCATGAGTATCGCGGCGAGCACGATACTGCCGATTTTCTTAAGGGTGTTCATAATGTTATTTTTTTTGGTTATTTAATCATTTCTTTTTCTTAAGTCCGAACCAACGACGGAAACTGTCACGTAAGTTGAAAAACGAACGGACTTCACCCAATACGGGCACTTTGTACCATCGGTATATAAGCCAATCCGACACTTCATCGGGCAATGCGTTGATCAGCCAGCTGCGCGCCTGATTACGAACTATGGTAGCAACGGATGTCTTTGCCGTATTTGTAGCCATTCCTTTTATTACATCAGTCTGTGAAGGCATACCGTCAGGCATTTTGACGTATTTGGAAAATCGTTGGAAAAGGCTGTTGTATTCCTGTGTAAGCGGCGAAGAGGCCAGCCGAGTCTCGAACTCTGCCTGATCTTTGCACTCTTCTGCCAATTTCAGCATGCCGTCAAATATTCTTTCCGCCTGTTCCTTAGCTTGCGGAGGCAGATTGAAATTGTCGTAAAGACTGCTCTTCCTGACTGCTATCCAGTTTTCTTTATTCATAACCTGTGTTCTTATTTTGCATGTTGTTTAATAATGCCGATTCTTTATCATCTTTGTTGTGAGTACCACCAAACAAATTTTTGATTCGACTAAATCCATTGTTCTGGAAACTCATTCGATTGCTTGCATTTGATTCTGACTTAATCATATCAGCCTCTTCTCTCTCTTTTTCGATCAGGTATGCCATGCGCTGATCAATCAGGATTTGCACCTCGTCAGGTCGAATGTCGCCGGTCTTGGAGTGCTGTTCTTCTTCGTTATACATATTCGGTATATTTCGTTATACATATTCGATATATTTAGAATGATGGGCAATTCGCCTTAACGAAGGCGGCAATCAGCAGCAGGGAGAATATTGCCCGTAACGCTCTTTTCATATCTGTACGATTTGTTTCATCGGCAAAATTATAGATATGCGGTTTGGCCGGGTTTCAATTCAGGAACAAACAGTTTCAATTGAGGAACATTCGGATGATTTTCAGTCTGTTTGCTCCTGAATTGAAATAAAATGTTCTTGGATTGAAATCCCCTCGGATTCATTACCGCTAATTTTGCGACAACTAACTTAAACCAATCAACTATGGCGTATCAAAAGACCCATACCACAAGCTATGGAAGCCGTCTGTCTAATTCATTCAAGAAAATAGGCACCGGGCTTGCGATGTTCATCGGAGCCACGGGCCTGCTGTTCTGGAATGAAGGTCGAGCTGTAAAGACGGCAGAAACGATTAAAGAGGCACAGGTAACGGCTGTGCATGTCGACAATGTTTCAGAAGTCAAAGCTGATCTTAACGGACAACTGATTCACGCTACTGCAATGGCAGAATCACACGACACACTGCGAGACGAAATGTTCGGAGCCGCTGTGCCTGCCATCAAACTGATTCGTAATGTGGAATATTACCAGTGGCAAGAATACAGTAAAGAGGAAAAACACGAGAAGTTCGGAGGATCAGAAGAAACTGTCACGACCTACACTTACAAGAAAAAGTGGACCAATGCCCCGATAAACTCCGCAGAGTTCCATGATCCGGCTTACCAGAACTCAAACTTTGTGATAACCGAGCTGGAGAATAAGAAACAGTTGGCGGAAGATGTCACATTCGGGGCATATAAACTTCCTGATTTTCTCAAAAACTCCATAGGTGGTGAGAAAGACATAACCCTTTCGATGGATTCAGTTCAAAAGGCGACATTAAACCATGACATCATCGAAAGTCTACGTGCGTCCGGCAGAGTTGACGTCACGCAACTTGCCGACTCCACGGGGAAGGAGATTCCCTATCTGGCGGTTAACGGCAATACAGCTTACATTGGTAAAAGCTCCGGCAATCCGCAGATAGGCGATGTCCGTGTTATATTCAAGGCGGTCCCATCGGCGCAGGTCTCTCTGATTGCAAAAGTGAGCGGGGACACCTTCGAACCATACATGTCTGCTAATGGAAATAATTTTTCTCGCGTGGAAATGGGTTCTGTCAGCATGGGAAATATGTTTCAGGGTGCGCACAATGATAACACCACATTGACATGGATACTCAGGCTGGTAGGCATTCTAATGGCAATAGGCGGTCTGAAAATGACCTTTGAAATCCTCTCCATGCTGTTCAAGTGGTTCCCTGCTTTGGGCAGTATTGTGAATATGGGTGTAGGATTGGTATGTAGCGTAATAGGTTTTGTATGGAGCCTTCTGATTATTGCCATAGCATGGCTCTTCTATCGTCCCATAATTGGGATATCCTTAATTGTAGTGGCCACCGCTGCAATCTGGATACTGTGGAAGAAATCAAAACAAAAAGCAAAATCAGCAGCTGCAAACGATTCCGCTAATAATTCAGACAATTCTGCTGCCGAGACTGCTGCAAGCTAATTTCAACTTTATAACACCAACAATCATGAAAGCTAAAATTTACCTCGTCTTTTTAGGACTTCTCGTCACCTGTCTTAACACGGTGGCACAGACTCCCCGTACTGAAATCGCCAACGTTACGGCGACCTCCAATATCGCCGACATTATCGGCGATGACAAGGAGTGTACGCGTCCCGAGTTCACCATTACCACCAGCGAAGGTGCCAAGCCTTACATATCGATGGCTAAATGGATGAAGAAAACCGAGGCAGACGAATGGGTTAACTACAATGAGACTAAATTCACCCCGGGCATTTACAGAATGGATATCCAGATGGATATCTGGAGCAAAACCTACAGGTTGGCTACTGACTGGTCTCTGACTGTTGATGGCGTGGACTGGGAAACTGAACCAGCGCACGTTATCGATGACACATCTTCTTATGGTTATGCTCACTCGCCCGAATTTATAGTAAACAAAGAGGTCACCGCTGTCTCAGCGACTTCTGACATTACGGACATAATAGGGTACGCCAAGCAGAATAAGACTCCCGAGTTCACTATGAGTGAAGGCTCGTTGGCAAATATCCCGCTGTCGATGACAACATGGCAGAAAAAGAATGAAGATAATACATGGAAATATTATGACCAGACAACCTTTACAGAAGGGACTTACAGAGTCCGTGCCCAAGTAAGAGTGGACGAGGAATACTATAAACTTGCGACGGATTATACGCTGACTATTGATGGTCAGGAATGGACACACGACACGCCCACTATCAGGGACGATTGCTCATTCAGCTATGGATACTCACCGGAAATAGTGGTATCAAAACCGGAATCACATCCGATTACTGTTGTCAACGGCAAAGCCTACATTTGGGAAGGTGATGTAAAAATTGAAGTAACAGAAGCAAAACCAGGCACATACATTACTGTTATTGCAGATGAACCTGCTCACGGCATGAGATTCAAGGAATGGATTGTAGAGTGCGACAAGTCAGCAAGTGTTATTTTCCCAACCCATTCAACAGCCTCAATGTACATGCCGGATGCTCCGGTAAAAATAACAGCCACTTATCGTGAGGAAGGAACGCTGATTCATAATGTTAAGCTCACCGGACTTTACCGGCCTGTAATCGGAGAGAAACCTGCAACAGAGGATATTTCTCTGGGAGAAAATGTTAATTTTAAGGCTTATTGGATGGTATATAGCGAAGAAAAAGGTGATTTCGTTTTTGCTGACAAAGACCGTCCGTTTGAGTCTGACAAGAAATATGCTGTCCGCATTGATGCTCTTGCAGTTGACGGATATGATTTCGCTTATAATGTGAAAGTATTCTTCAATGGTAAGGAAGTGCCGGACAGAAACCTCGAAGATCCAACGCAAACCATGTTCAAAACTAAATATGAGGGAACTCTTATTATTGGTATCCTTGCCGATGAAATGCCGGAAATCCAATATATAGATGACCTGACTATTTTAGGGTTGACTTATCCTCAACCGGGACAGATACTGCCGGATCCCAATATTGTCCTAAACGTTTTGGGCAAAAATAAAAATAGGAAGTAGTTACTAA
>ENA-UALF01000136-UALF01000136.1-human-gut-metagenome-genome-assembly--contig:-NODE-136-length-45536-cov-20.728590_pt1 | contig 45536 bp, 51 predicted proteins | sample MGYA00243698_ERZ654464 | MGnify/ENA primary metagenome ERZ654464 (study PRJEB26926, sample SAMN06164595) | human gut metagenome | biome: ENVO:00009003; feature: ENVO:2100002; material: ENVO:00002003...
TAAACCACATTAGTTAATCGCCCTCAAATCTGTCAACACTTTTCAGGGATAGTCACTCAGTCTTCATATCTTGTTATAATATATCTGTTATTATATCTTCAATATATATTATAACGTCTTTGTTATATCTTTTATTGTTTACTTTATCCTTTTTATATATTTTATTATATATTTTACCGTTTTATTATATACTTTATTATATATTATTATATTCTTTCCTTCACGCTACGCAATTACTAATGATTACCAATCTCTAATCCCTAATTGATTATGAAGGAGTCAGATTATCCCCATCATCCGCATGATAGGACCGGCAAGGATTGCGGTCAATATTCCGTTGATGATTATGCCGAGGGTGGCGAAAGCGCCGTATTGCTCACCGAATTCCGCCATGCGCGAAGTGCCGATCACATGTGCGGCCGTACCCATGCTTATACTTTTGGCAAACGGATTGACGACATGGCCGTAGGAAAGGACTTTGAGTCCAAGTATTGCACCGGTCAGGCCCACGCACACCACAATGGCTGCCGTCAGCGAGGGAATCCCTCCCAATTGCGATGAGATGTCAATGGCAATCGGCGCTGTAACCGACTTGGGAGCCAGGGATATTATTATCTCCTTGCTTGCCCCAAGGGCTTTGGCGATGGCCACCACCGACACGATTCCGGCGACGCATCCGGCAAATTCGGATATCAATATCGGCATGAGTTGCCGGCGTATTGTGCGCAACTGCGTGTATAGTGGGACGCCGAGAGCCACGATGGCAGGACGCAACCAGAATTCTATCATGTGGCCGCTTTGGCTGTATGTCTCGTAACTGATGCCCGTCAGTCTAAGAAAGAGTATCAGCACTGCAATCGTGATAAGCACGGGGTTCAGGATCACGAGCCCCGTGAGAGTCTGTAGTTTTCTGGCTCCGAGAAATGTCAGAAACGTGATTGCGATAAGAAAAACGTTACTTTCCAGGAATTCCATGATGTCAGTGTTTAGATCTGAATTTAAATTTGTATGAGTTGACAAACTGGTGCACCCATCCGGTGACTATAAGCACGATGGCGATGCTGAGCAACGTGGCCGTAACGATAGGAAACCATTGCGCGGAGATTATGTCGAAATAGAGCATTATCGCCACACCCGGGGGCACGAAGAAGAAACCCATGTTTGACACGAGGAATTGACTGATACCTTTTACAGACTCAATGTTGACCACCTTCTTCTGAAGCAGGGTGGTCAACAGCAACATGCCGATAATGCTTCCGGGAATCGGGATTTTGAAAATCCAGGCGATGAATTCTCCGGCGGCAAGGCATGCGAAAATAATCGAACACTGTTTAACCATAGAATTATTAACCTTAATTACTATTAACCTTAATCCGACCGCAAAGTTACAACTTTTTTCCGGTACCACGTCTATATTCTGTATATTCGACCAACTATGCCTGCGCCTCTGCCCGACAATTCATGATGGGATTCACGACTTCGTAATCGTGCAACCATGCAATCGGGCTGTCATCGGAATATAGTTCGTTAAAAATTGCCATGCTCCGGAAAATCCGCTGGCCCGAAAATGGAGTAAGAGATAGAGAGGGATGTATAGCTGAGGGATTTCGTTGGATGTATGACAGCATGGAGCAATCTTAGGCTCTGTTCCTTAAAAAATATTAACGCCAGAGCGGTGGATTTTCGAGGTAATTTTGCCGATCTGTGAGGGAGCAGCCTCGCGGCTGTGACCGAGCAGAACGGTAAAATTAACCGAAAAGACACCGGGCAAGGCACAGAATAATTAAATATCGAATAAACAAGGCCTGTCCATAATGAAAACGCCAAAAGAGAAATTACCTCCGTCTCGCAGTTGCACCTCATCTTTGGCCTTTTGACTCAGTCGCATAGCCCGCTATGCTCCTGAGTCGGCAAGACCAAATCTGAGGCACACCTGCGACCCTGGCGTAAATATTTTTTAAGGAACAGAGCCTTATAAAAAAGTTGGTATCCGGTGCAAGGTTTTCATTATCCTCGGATTTAATATAACAGAACAACCAATAAAATCACAATGATATGGCAAGACAACATCTTATATTATCTGTAGTCGGAGTTGTGCTACTTATGATGCTTCCATCATGTATCAATGACGACGATTCTTCCGAGTTGCTGAGACCGACAGCACTTGTCACCGTATGTCCTGATGCTGATGGCAGCTTTATAATGCAACTCGACGACGAGACCCGGTTAGTACCGACGAATCTGAAGTCTTCTCCTTTCGGAGCAAAAGAAGTCAGAGCCCTTGTGAACTATACGGAAACCAATGTTTCGCCACAAGACAAAAACACAAGGCATGTCGAAGTCAACTGGCTTGACAGCATCCGCACCAAATTGCCGGTGAAAACTCTGGGTGAACAAGATGCCGACAAGTTTGGGAATGATCCCGTTGAAATCGTGCAGGATTGGGTTACTGTGGCTGAAGACGGCTATCTGACGCTGCGGATACGCACTCTCTGGAGTTCTCCTCATGCCACCCATGTTCTTAATCTTGTGACCGGGACCAATCCGGAAGACCCCTATGAGCTTGAATTAAGACACGATGCCAAAGGTGACACAAACGGGAATTGGGGAGACGCTTTGATAGCGTTTAATCTTAACAAACTGCCTGGAGCCGACGCCGGCAAAGCCGGAATCAAACTGAAGTGGAAGTCCTTCACTGGCGAAAAATCTGCTGAGTTTGAGATAAAGATGCGCCCTCTGAAACAAGAAATCGACGCATACAATATCCGGTATTCCAACGGCATAGAATAAAACAGCAAAAAAATCATCCTCCCGATGCAAGATTTTTCAAAAGGAAGATTTAATAAGAGTTCTCAGGAAATAGGTTACAACTATAAACATACAACTACGATGAAAATATCAAAGTTTTTCAAACTCACCGTAGCGCTGCTGGCATGTGTGTCCGCAGTGGCAATCACATCCTGCGCCAGCGACGATGACCCCAAAGACCCCGAACTCAAGTTCGACCCGGCCAATGTGGCAGTGGCACCCAGTGCAACCGCAACAGTGACAGTAAGTGGCGGCACGGCTCCATTCACCGTCGCATCGAGCGATGAAATAATCGCTACGGCACAAGCCGACAACGGCACCATCACGGTTACAGGCGTAAAGGAAGGTACGGCTACTATCACGGTTACTGATGCCAAGCAGGTCAAAGGCCAATTCACCGTCACTGTCATGGAATCGGCCGAGGAAGGCCTTGATTTTGACAAAAAGAGTGTGTCAGTAGCGGTTGGAGAAGAAGAAACCGTAACAGTCATAGGAGACACGATGCCTTATACCGCAACAGCGACAGATACGGAAATTGCAACCGTTACAGTACAGGACGACAAAATCACCATAAAGGGTGTGAAAACCGGAACCACCTCTGTTACAGTCACAGACAATGACAAGAAAACAGGCACAATCTCCGTTACAGTAGAGTAAAAAACCGCGAACCATTATTGGCGAAGGAGAAACGGATGTCTTATAACCGTTTCTCCCGAGCCTTTCTTATAAATCGAAGGTCTGGTGGCATCCATAGAAACTGACAACGAGGAACAGATTCTTGACCTTGTCAAACAAGGCGATCCTATGGCTATGAGAACGGTGTATTCCACATACGTCCGATATCTTGCAGCTGTATGTTCTCGCTATATCGTTAATGATGAAGATGTAAAAGATGTTCTTCAAGACAGTTTCTTAAAGATTTTTTCAGGTATTCTTTCATTTCAATATCGTGGAAAAGGTTCTCTGAAAGGATGGATGACAAAAATCACTGTTAATGAAACACTGAAATTTCTTCAAAAAAACAATCGCTTTGAATTTGTTGAAATATCGGAACAAGAACATGACAAACCTGATCAGGATCCGGATGTGGATGCACTGCCTTCATCAGTGTTGTTCAAACTTATACGTGAACTTCCCGATGGATATAGAACAATATTCAACTTATATGTCATTGAGAACAAAAGCCATAAGGAGATTGCAAAATTGCTTGACATAAAAGAAAGCACTTCAGCCTCACAATTGCACCGCGCTAAATCTTTACTGGCGACTAAAATCAGGCAATATTACTATTAATACCCATATTACCATGAACGAAGATTGGCTACATAAAGTCCATGACCGGATGACCGGCTACGAAATTGACGAGCCGGATAACCTGTGGGAGGCCATAGAAGCACAACGGGCTGAAACTTCATCCCCTTCCCGTCCGATGAAGCGCCCTGTGATGATATGGGTAAAAAGGAGTATCGCTGCCGCCGCAATGATTGCAGTCGTCATATCAGCAGGCGTTCATTTAATCAATATAAAACAGGAAGCATCCCTGGCACCACTGCGGACCAAAGCAACCGATAATCCTGTGATCAGTCCGGAAATTCGTCCGCAGAACACAATGGCTCACGCCGTTCGGGACAAACAACCGTCTAAAACCCTGATTGCTCAAAACATACTCCCGGCGCATGGCTCCGACATATTGCCTGCCATACCATCTGCGCAAACTGAAATACAGGCGGAGGCGCAGACCGCCGATAATCATACTTATGAAAATCGGGATAATCCGGCTGTGGTCGAAGAAAAACCGGTTAAATCCAATGACACCGCAGAAAGAGTTGAGCGTATGGAAAAGCAACAGTTCCATCCGGATGCTGATAGTGGCCACATAGCATCAATACCTAAGAAAGTGTCGGCCTCGAACAATGTATCCGTTGCCATATACAGTTCGGGGGGAACCGGTTCTGCTTTGAGCTACAGTTCTAACGGGGATTTATTTGTCGGAGCAGGCGTCGGACCGGATAATTCAGACTGGGCGGACAATCCCTTGTTAGGTATTCTTGTCTTTAATCAAGGCAAAGACATTGAAACTGACATCAAACATCACCTTCCTATAAGGGCCGGAGTTTCCTTTACGTATAATTTCAACGAAAGAATCGGCATAGAAACAGGGCTGAGTTATACCAACCTTACCTCCGATGTCAGGGAAGGCAGCGAGAGCCATTATTATACCGGCGAACAGAAGCTGCATTATATCGGCATCCCTCTCAACGTGAAATACCGTTTTATTTCGTGGAAAAGATTGGACCTGTATGCATCGACCGGGGTACTTGCAGAGAAATGCGTTTCTGCAAAACTTGACAAGGATTATTTCCTCGACCAGCAAAAGAAGAAAAGGGTGTCGGAGAATCTGTCAGAAAAACCCATGCAATGGTCGGTTAATGCCTCAGTCGGAGTTCAATGCACTCTTGTAAAGTCAATGAGTATATTCGTTGAACCCGGAATCAGCTACTATTTCAATGACGGAACAGATATCCGGACGATTTATAAAGAAAAACCCTTTAATTTCAATTTGAACCTGGGTATAAGGTTTACATTTGGGAAATAGGATCAGGAACCCGTTATACTGAATGCTGTTGACAGATAATATTGAATTGAGTTCAGGGATATTAAGAGCTGTTTAAAAACTATTACTGTCCGCTAAACTTTTAAGTTGACCTCAAAAGTTTAGCGGACAGTAATACTTGGAAATCCTTCGACAGATTTTCCGCAGCGATAATCGCCGCCGAATCCACCTTCTGATCTATATAGACAGCGGCAGGTTTCCCATTCTCGATCAGCGGATAATAACCCTTCCGGGCATCAAACGATATAAACTTCTCGGCTCCCACAGCGGCGACCGCCGCCATCATAGCCGAGAGCTATAATCCCATCTTCAACTTGCGCATACGTTGTTATTGTTTCTCGAGCCACTCCACTCCGGAATCCTCTCACTTAAACAACGTTATATCATCCGATATCGTATTCAAACGCCGCGTCGACGCTCTTTCATCATTGTTGCCTGGATTCTATAACTCGCGAAGGGACGCCTTCACGGGTTATTTTGACAGGTGCGATAGTGCCGTCGGCATTGAACTTCAGGCGGTCGATGCAGGTGTGACGGTGGTCGCGTCCGTCATCGCCTAACGGACGGCGGTGGTACACGATATAGTATTCGTCCTGCCCGGGAATCTGAATTACCGAATGATGCCCGGCACTTGTAGCCACTTCAGGGTCGGTATAAAGTATTTTCCCGACACGCTCAAAAGGGCCGTACGGGCTGTCGGACATAGAGTAGGCTACGGAATAATCCGGGCCTCCCCATCCTCCTTCGCTCCACATGAAATAATACTTTCCGTTGCGTTTCAGCATGAACGGGCCTTCGGTATAGCCTTGGGGAGTGACTTCGCGGTAGTAGCTCCCGTCCTCCCAGGGCTGCAGGGCCGTGAAGTCGTCGTTGAGACGCACCATATTGCAGTGTCCCCAGCCGCCATAATACATATACCAGTCTCCGTCGTCATCCTTAAAGACGTACTGGTCGATAGGCTGCGCGCCATTTACAATCTCATTGATGAGCGGACGGCCGAGAAGGTCACGGAACGGTCCCTCGGGACGCTCCGCCACGGCTACTCCTATGCCTCCGATCTCGCCCTCATGCACATCGTTGGCCGAGAAAAAGAGATAGTATTTACCGTTGTTTTCAACGATAGCGGGCGCCCACATACACTTGTGCGCCCATTTCACCCTATCAGTGTCGATTATGGCATGGTGACGTTCCCAGTTAACCAGATCTTTCGATGAAAAACAATCGATGAATGTCTGTCGCTCGTAGAGGTCGCTCCATGTGGGATAAATCCAGTAGGTATCACCGAAAACCACCCCCTCAGGGTCGGCGTACCAACCTTCGAACACCGGATTTTTTGCCTGCAACGTGGCCGAAAGCGTGAGGAGTCCTAATAATATCGCAATTCTCATGTTTTTTCGTCTATATTAGTTGTTGTTCAGGTCCAGCGACACCCTTACCACAACCGGGAAATGGTCGGAAGGTGTGCGGGCCACATAGCGGCTCACCTCTATCTCCTCGGGTGCGTCATTGGCGTTTACCCGCTTGCTGTTCTCCGGTGTACGGTAGGTGTCGGTCAATACTCCGTACTTAAGCACCTTGACACCGGGCGTGACGAACACATGGTCGATGCGGCTGTCGGTGTAATTATCGGTCTTATAGCTGTTGAACGTGCCGTTCAGGGCGTACCGGAGCTGAGCCACTTCGTACGAATCCAGCAGGTCGCCGCCTGCGGTGATGGTACGGTACGACGGGCTGGTCTGGTCCACGTTGAAGTCGCCGGTCACGAATGCCGGGCAGCCCCGGCCGAAGCTGTCGATGCGGCTGCGCACCAGCTTGGCGCCCTCCACACGGGCCTTCTTGCCGACGTGGTCCATGTGCAGGTTGAACATCACGAACTCCCGGCCGCTTTCCTTATGACGAAACTTTCCCCACGAGCATATCCTCGGGCAGACGGCGTCCCAGCCAAGGCCCGGCTTGTCGGGCGTCTCCGAGATCCAGAAATCGCCGTGATCCAGCAACCTGAACTTTTCTGTATTATAGAATATGGCCGAATGCTCGCCGGCATCCTTGCCGTCCTCGCGTCCCGCGCCGATGTAATCGTAACCCGGTAGCAGGGCCTTAAGTTCCTCCAGCTGGGTCTTGAACCCCTCCTGTGTGCCGAAGATGTCGAACTCATGATACCTGATCAGTTGTCCCAACACCGGGCATCTGCGCGACCATCCGTTGCCGGCCTTCGTGTCGCCGTCGTTCAACTGTCGCAGGTTATAGCTCGCCACGTTGAACTCTGTCTTTTCAACAGCAAGCATGGTGCTGCCTGAACCCGACAGCACCATGATAACCATAACCAATCCAAAAAATATTCCTAACTTTTTCATCATGTAGAATCTGTGTTATTCCGACTTGCTCATATATTGTTGAGCAGGTCGATTTTACCCTCGTTCACCAGCTTCAGCACCAGTTCGCCGAACAGTGTGTTCTGCCATGCGAACCATGCGCGGGTGAAGTCGGACGGATCATCCTTATGGAAGGATTCGTGAATGAAACCGGTGCCGGCCTCGGTGTCCATCACGCTCTTAAGGCACTGCGCCACCTCGGCGTCGTCGGTGCTGGTGAACGCCTTCATCATCAGGCTCATGGGCCAGATATAGTCGTAACCCACATGCGGGCCGCCTATGCCCTCGCCAGCCTTTCCCTTGAAGAAATAGGGATTGCTGTCGCTCCAGATGAAGCGACGGGTGTTCTGATATATCGGGTCGTTTACGTCCACATCACTCAGATAAGGCATTGACATCAGGCTGGGCGCATTGGAATCGTCCATCAGAAAATAATTGCCGAAACCGTCGCATTCAAAGGCATATATCTTACCGTATTCGGGATGATTGTACACGGCATGTTTCTGCAACGCATCCTCCACCTCGGAGGCCAGTGCGCGACACTCGGCGCCCCTGCGTGCGTCATGGTTCACCGTATCCAGAATCTCGGCCGCCTTGCGCAGTATGGACACCGCGAAGAAATTGGAGGGCACCAGGAACTGCAGGGTCGTGGCGTCGTCCGACGGACGGAAGCTCGACGCGATCAGTCCGCACGGTTTCACCGGCGTTCCCATTCCGTTATTGCTCAGAGTGTCGAAAGCCCGCTCCGTCTTACGCATGAATTTGTATTTGCCATGGCCGTCGCGGCGCTGCTGCTCGCGGAAGGTGCCTAATATGTTGTCCACGGCCTGGATCCACGCCTGGTCGAACACCGACGCGTCGCCCGTCACTTTCCAGTACTCGTAAGCCAGACGCACCGGATAGCACAGCGAGTCGATTTCCCATTTACGCTCGTGCACCTCCGGCAGCATGTCGGTCACATCCGACTGCCATTCGCCACCGGTGGGTCCGTCGTTGAAGGCATTGGCGTACGGGTCGATGTTGATGCACATAAGCTGACGGCGAATCACTCCCTCCAGCATCTTGCGCAGCTGCGGGTCGGAATTGGCCAGCTGCACATACGGCCACACCTGCGCTCCGGAGTCGCGGAGCCACATGGCGTGGATGTCGCCCGTATATACGAAGGTGTCGGGCTTGCCGTCCTCGCCTGTCCTGTAATGCACGGTGGTGTCGATGGTGTTCGGAAAGCAGTTCTCGAACATCCATGCCAGTTTGGGATTCGTCAGCAGGGATTTCACCCTTTTTATCTCCCGCTCCACGGCATCGGAGTGGAACAGACGCTCCTTCTTCGCGGGCCGCTGACACTTATATGCGGCGCGGTCCACACGGCTGACCTTGACATTGTCCGGCTGGCAGATGCACGTCTCCGACGAATACGCCGGGATTGCCGTCGACAGAGCCAACGCCCCTGTTAATGTGATTATAATTCTGTTCATGATATCTGGTTCGTTTATCTGGTGGCAAAGTTACATGTATTCCTATATTAATCTGTATGCCTAAACGACAAGAATGTCGTTATCCCTGAATACATGCGACACCATACAAAAATGTCACAAACGGAAACAAATCGGGATTACGCCTCTTTCTTCGCTTCCACCAGCGAATTATCGCAACATTTGTTGCGGTTGCGGTAATCCTTGGGCGTGGTGTGGAAGCGCTTGTCGAATTCCTTATAGAAATGTGACCGATTTGTAAAACCGCTGCGGTAAATGATTTCCTGAACGGTATAGGATGTTGTCTGCAGCAGTTTCGCGGCGTAACTTATGCGGTGGTTCTTGATGAAATCGTTCGGGGGCAGCCATCCCATTTCCTTGAACTTGCGGTACAGGTTCCGGACACTGATCTTCATGTGTGCGGCCAGATGGTCGGGCGACAGCTCGCTGTCCTCGATGTGCGCGTCGATGAATTCGGTTATCTTGTCCAGATAATCCTTGTCCTCGCGGTGTATCAGCTTGCCGTTGTTGAACTCGAACGCGCTGGCCGAGGTGTTGTAATATTCCTTCAGCCGGATCTTGTTCTCAAGCAGACGTTTGGCCACGGCGCGCAGATAGTTCAGGCTGAACGGCTTTCCTATGTAGGCGTCGGCGCCGGCCTCGATGCCCTCCACGCGCTCGGCATTGCTGGTCTTGGCCGACAGCAGAATAAGCGGAATGTGCATGGTGTGTCTGTTGCACTTCACCCGGCGCGTGAATTCCAGTCCGTTCATGCCGGGCATCATGATGTCGCTTATAATCAGGTCCGGCGACAGCTGCGTGATGCAGTCCAGTCCCTCCTGGGCATTGCCGGCCACCACCACGTCGTAATCGGCCAAAGTGTCGCGTATCATGGTGAGTATCTCGGGATTGTCGTCTATCACCAATACCTTGCCCAGGTTCTCCTTGAGTTTGGCTACCGAGGCCACCGGTTTGGCGGTATCCACCGAAATCTCCGGAAGCTTCACTCGCTGCGGCGCTTCCTTCACGCTCGCGGCATCCCCGTCGACGTTGACCTCAAGCTGCGGCAACGTCACGACGAACTCGGCGTACACCCCTACCTCGCTTTCGATATCGATGCGTCCCTGCAGCAGTTCGGTCATGCTGTGACAGATGGCCATGCCGAGTCCGTTGCGGTGCGATATTCCCTTCACGGCGTTTCCCTCAACATTGTCCAGCACGCTGTAGCGGTTGAAGATACGCTCGCGGTCCTCGGGAAGGATTCCTTTGCCGGTATTATAGACGCTGAGCCTCAGTTTACCGTCCACTACCCGAAGCCCCACCTTGATGGTTCCTCCCGGGCTGGTATATTTGAATGCATTGGATATCAGATTGGTCACTATCTTGCGCAGACAGCTGAAATCCGTGTTCCACTGTATGTCGCGATCCACCTCGCTCACGAAATCGATGCTGTTGCGGTCCGACAGTTCCGAGAACGAGCCTATTATGTCGGAACACAGGTCGCTGACGGCCACGCTGCGGATCTTCAGACGCTTGTTGCCCGTCTCCATCCTTCGGAAATCTATCAGTTCCTGTATCAGACTGTTAAGACGTTCGGCATTGTTGCGTATCAGTCCCACGTACTTGCTGATATAGTCGTCGGTGCCGGGATACGTCTGGATGCGTTCGCAGGGGCCGTATATCAGCGTCAGGGGCGTGCAGAACTCGTGCGTGATGTTGGTGAAGAACCGCAGCTTCTCCTCGTACAGGTTCTCGCGGTGCTGCTGCTCCATGCGGTCCATCTCGCGGGTCTGACGTTCACGCTGGCGCCTCAGATACAGATAGATTGCGCCTGCGACGGCTGCGGCCAACAACAGGAAATAGAAAGTCTTGGCCCACCAGCTGAGATACCAGGGCGCCAGCACCACGATGTTCAGCACGTATGGCTTGCTCTCCACGCCCGTGGCGCGGTTCAGGTACTTCACACTGAGTTTGTAGCTGCCGTATTTCATCTCGTTGAACGAGATCACCGGCGACGGGCCGTTGTTGATCCAGTCCTTGCCGTTCAGCGTGTAATAGTATGTATAGTTGTCGGCGTTGATGAAATCGGGGGCGGCGAAAGTCAGCGAGAAATGGTTCTGCTTCGGTCCGAATTCCAGCCTGTCGGTTCCTCCCGACAGATACAGATGTTCCGACATTCCGGTCTCGACGCCACCTATATTGACTTTCTGCAACCTCAAGGCCGGCATATAGGGTTCGATGGCCTTGTAGTCTTCGTTCTTGTTGATTATCACCAGACCGTTGATACCGCCGAACATCATGGTGCTCCCCGTGTATGCGCTTGCTCCGTCACTGAATTCGGTCACGTTTATTCCGTAATTGCCGGCGTATGTCTGAGTCTCCTCGTTCTCCGGATTGAAGCTGACTATGCCGTTGTTGGTCGAAATCCATATCTTACCGTCCGGCATGCTCATTATTTCATGTATGGTATTGTTCGGAAATCCGAATTGACGTCCCGCGAAATGTTTTTCCGAATCCGGCGTACGTTTTATCAATCCTTTGCCGGTACCGACCCACAAGGCGTTTCTGTCGGCCACGGCATCGAACACGTCACGCACGCCGTTGGTGTCATACCTGTTTTTCAAAGGGATGGAAGTCATTTTGCCATTGCTGTACCTGAACACGCCTTTGCCCCGGTTGCTGAAATACAGGTTGCCCGATGCGTCGTGCGTTATGGAGAAGAACTGATTGGACGATACGGCTCCGTTGTCGAGTATGTATTTCTTCACGTCCGTCAGCACGGGATTATCCGGCGTTCCCTTGATTGCCGCCTTAATGACCCCGAGTCCCAGCGTACACATCCACAATGTGTCTCCTACCTCCTCTACCTGATGGACATAGCGTATGTCTTTAACCGATTCCACCCTGTTTATACGGTCGGTCACGTAACTGTAATAGTTCAGGCCCTCTTCGGTAGCTATCCACAACACCGGTCTTGAACTCCGGCCGAACCCGAACACCGAATTGTGCAGCAGAGGGGAATTGGACGATGTGTACAGCGACCCCGTGCGGAGGCTGGCCTCGGGCCGTACTTCATCGAAATTGTTGATTCTGAGCAATCCGTCACCCTTTGTCCCGAGCCATAATGTATTCCGGCTGTCAAGGAATATAGCGCGGATCGGATGGGTTATACTGTTGCCGAACGAATTGAAATCGTATGAACGGATTCCGTACGCATCCTCCCAGCATGTGTAGAGTCCCTGACAGTCGGACCCGATCCACACCACATCCTGTCTGGAAGATGTCTCCAGACAGAACACTCCGACCTTGAGACCCATGTCGGCAATAACAGGGCTTGACGGGTTCGAGGCATCCACCTGTATCACGCCATCCGTGCTGAAAGACACAAGAAACAATCCGTTATGATTGCGGGCTATATCCGAAACACGGCCGCGCCGGCGCACCTCCGCCGAAATGTCCGCCAGCCGCTCACGGCTCCCGTTTTTACGCACGCGGCATATCCAGCCGTCGCCATCTATCAGATATATCTCATTCCCGATATTGTTGGCGAACAGAATCGGCTGCCTGTCCACAACATCCATCCTTATGTTTTCAGGCCCTTCGGCAGACTTAGGCAAAGTCGCCACCCTGATGCCGTTGCGGGTAAATACCCACATCCTATTGTCAATTATGTCTAAATGCAGCACATCCTTGAATGGCACATCCAGTTTGCTTGCCTTTTCAAACCCTGATTCCGGATCTCCCGTATAGCGGTACCGGCTGGAGTCCTCGCCCAATACATACAATAGACCGTCCTTGCTCACTGCAATCTTTTCCTGACCGCCGAACTGAGGGAAAGTCGTGACCCGGCCGGTTCGTGTATCAACCAGGTCCAGGCCATAATTGCTCAGCACCCACATCCTGCCGTTGCCTCCATTATACACGCCCTCGATTATATTGCCCGACAATGCCTGGCCCGGAAATATCTGACTGAATGGATTGACCGACCGGCCGTCGGCTATGTTGACGCCATCGCATGTGCCTATCCACAGATAGCCGTCGTCATCCTGCGCAATGGAGAGAATCGCGCTGTTCGACAGGCCGTCCCGGTTCAACGTCTGACGCATATTGTATGAGTATGCCGCCAATGCTTCAAACAGCATCGCGACCGTAAGTATGATTCGAAATCCGATTTTCATGATATCAGTTGAATTAGGCTCGTGCTCTTATTCAACGCAAAATTAATTATCATTTTTGAAATATACAAAATATTTCCCCTCTCCAAAGGCATATCAGGCATATAACAGCGTGACAAATTTGTATCGGATATTGCCAAAATTGTATTGGCCCGGTCCCCGGGATAAATATGGCGCGGTCTGTTACAGGTCCGCGTAAAATTCCTTATAACTTTGTGGCGTGACTCATCACAACGCTTAGTCACGATACTTAGTCACAATGCTCTGAATCAAATTCCATCAATAACTCAGATACAATGAACTTCAAACCTATTATTCTTGCAGCCGCGATACTGACGGGTGCATCCACAGCCTGGTCGGCGTTCCGTGCGCCTGCGGTTCCGCTTGTGACGGTAGACCCCTACACCAGCTGCTGGTCCATGTCCGACAATCTGTACGATGACGTGACACGTCACTGGACCGGCACACAGTTCCCCCTGATCGGCGTAATCAACGTGGACGGCACCGACTATCGCTTCATGGGCAAGGAAGTGCCGAATCTGTCGATGCTGGTGCCCACGGCCGACGGCGAGGCCTGGACAGGACGCTACACCACCTCGAAGCCTGCCGCAGACTGGTATGAACCCGGTTTCGACGCATCGTCCTGGAAAAGCGACAAGGGCGCATTCGGTTCCGTGCCTCAGGAACACCTGGCCAACACCCTCTGGAACACCGAGGAAATCTGGGTACGCCGCGACGTGAACGTCCCCTCGGGCATCGGCAACAAGCCCGTTTACCTCAACTACTCGCACGACGACGACGTGATAATATACATCAACGGCATCAAGGTGGTGGACACCGGCAACCAGTGCCACAAGGGAGTGCGCCTCCTGCTCGAGGGCGAGGCCCGCAAGTCGCTGCGTCCCGGCAAGAACCTGATAGCAGCATGGTGCCGCGACCGCGGCGGACTGGCTTTCCTGGACTTCGGCCTGGAAATCGAGGAGAACCCCTCCACCACCTTCAACAAGACAGCCGTGCAGACCGCATGTCAGGTACTGCCCATGAACACCGTCTACGACTTCAAGTGCGGCGGCGTGAACCTGACGCTTACATTCACCGCGCCTATGTTCATGGACAACCTCGACTTGCTGAGCCGTCCCGTGAACTATATCACATACAACGTGGCCAGCAATGACGGCAAGAGCCATAACGTGCGCCTGTATTTCGAGGCAGGCCGCGAATGGGCCATCGACAACATCGCCCAGAACACCACTTCCGGCCTGGTGAACGAGGGTGGCATCAAGTGCGCCACAATCTCGAGCGTGGACCAGAAAGTGCTGGGCAAGAGCGGCGACGGCGTGCGCATCGACTGGGGTACGTGCTACCTTGCTTCCGTCGAGTCGAACGCAACGCCCTGGAACGCACTGTCCAAGACCTCGCGCAAGGCGTTCAGCAACGGCAAGAAACCCGGCAAACCCGTTTCGGGCCACGAGGTGGGAATGACCGTGAACATGGGCAAGACACAGAAGGCTTCCGGTTACCTGATGGTAGGATACGACGATCAGTATTCCATCCAGTACTTCGGCACCAACCTGCGCCCCTACTGGAACCGCAACAACGACTCAGACATCATGAAGCAGCTGCGTCTGGCCGCCGACGAATATTCGTCGCTGATGGCCCGCAGCACCAAATTCGACAAGGACCTGATTAACGAGGCCACCGCAGCCGGCGGCAGCGAGTACGCCGACCTCTGCGCCCTGGCTTACCGCCAGGCCATCGCGGCCCACAAGCTCGTGGAGACTCCCGAAGGTGAGATCGACTGGTTCTCGAAGGAAAACTTCAGCAACGGCTCCATCGGCACCGTGGACATCACATATCCCTCCGCTCCTATGTTCCTGGTATATAACCCCGAACTCGTAAAGGGCATGATGAACCACATCTTCTACTACTCGGAGAGCGGCAAGTGGACCAAACCCTTCGCTGCACACGACGTCGGCACCTACCCGCTGGCCAACGGCCAGACCTACGGCGGCGACATGCCTGTGGAGGAATCGGGCAACATGCTGATTCTGTGCGCCGCCCTGGCCAAGGTCGAGGGCAACGCCGACTATGCCGCCAAGCACTGGAACGTGCTGTCCACATGGGTCAAGTATCTGGCTCAGTATGGTCTGGACCCCGAGAACCAGCTCTGTACCGACGACTTCGCCGGCCACTTCGCTCACAACGCTAACCTCTCCATCAAGGCCATCCTGGCCGTGGCGTCGTACGCTCAGCTGGCAGACATACTCGGCAAGAAGAACATTGCTACGGAATACTTCGACAAAGCCCGCGCCATGGCTGCCGAATGGGAGAAGATGGCCGACGACGGCGACCACTACCGCCTCACATTCGACAAGGCCGGAACCTGGAGCCAGAAGTACAATCTGGTTTGGGACAAGCTCCTGGGTCTGAACATCTTCCCCGACAAGATTATGGAGAAGGAGATTCCTTACTACCTGAAGATGCAGAACAAGTACGGACTCCCGCTGGACAACCGCGAGACATACACCAAGACCGACTGGATAATGTGGACAGCCACTATGGCTCCCGACAAGGCTACGTTCCAGAAGTTCATCGCGCCCATACACCGGTTCATGAACGACACGCGCCACCGCGTGCCCATGAGCGACTGGGTTTACACCGACCGTGCCGACCAGCGCGGATTCCAGGCCCGTTCGGTAGTAGGCGGTTATTACATCAAGATGCTTGAGAACCGACTGAAAAAACATTAACAATTAACACTTCCGACAGATGGGAATCAGACTTCCCATCTGCATCGCATTGGCATTGGCGGGCACCATTCAAGTGTCCGCCAATGTTACAGATATGCGTTGCGAATACCGCGTGGATCTATGGGGGACAAGACGAAGCGGATAGGGATGGAGGTCGGCCGGGACGGCGCGGTTGTTTGAGTGTCAACGAGTTGCGCGGTGAGAGCTGATGGACGCGAAAAAAAACGAAGCGTATATTTGCTTGGATTTTATGGTGATTCCGGCGGCCGGTTATGGTGATTTGATAGTGATTTGACCGGTGTTTGATTTGGATTTGATGTGGTCTGCGCTACGGCGTGGACCGTTTTTGTTTATGGACGGTCGCGACGGTGGCGATTGATGGCTCCGGAGGCGCGTCAGGGCGCGTATTTTCAAGGGTTTGGGGTTCGGACGATAGTTTGATCGTCGAGGGCTGTCAGCGGGCGACACGTGGCAGATCTGTGGTCCATTGCCGGTTATGACGACGGAAGGAGGGACGCTCATCAGCGCGGTCGAGCCGATGGTCAGAATAACGGCCAAAAAGGGCCGATTTGGGGAGTGGGGTTACAACTGGGGTTACAAAGTGGGGTTACACTTCGGGAAAAGTGGGGTTACAAATTTGGGTTCTGGCGGTGCAAATAACTGAGGTAAGAAAAAGGGGTATATTTCAAAATGAAATTCAAAAAACGGGGGTTGAGTGTGAAGCAAATGACCCCTAAATAATAGGGTGTGCCTTGTCGGAATCCCCTATTATCAATGGATTGGCAGCAAATACCGGCGGAATAGAGGGGGTAACACCCTCGGAGGGGGCGCCAGGGGGTGCGCATCGAGGCCGCTGAGGTGTCGCTGTCGGTCAGTTGAGGCATATCAGGAATGGACCGGTGGCACGGAGGGGAATCGTCAGGTGCTTTGCAGTGCCGTTTGGGAGACAGACTCGGCAATATTGGGGTCGAGTTCCACGGGGGGAAAGTCCCGAACCTCGTCCATCTCGCGTTTGAGTTGCTCGATCCGAGCTTTCAACCGACCTATTTCCTCTCTCCCTTTCCAAATTTCTTGATCCTTTTCAGATATCTGTTTTTCGAGATGCTTCAATAAATCATTAGAAGGAGCTTGTGCACGTTCCTCTGCAAGTTCTTCTGCTTGACTATACAAAGCAGCCTTATGCGCTTTAATCTCTTTTAATTTTTGAGCCGCTTGCTCAGCTGTCATCTCTCCCTTGATTATTGGAAGATCTGATGCAAAATACGTCTCTTCAATAATAGGAGATCCTTCCCCCGTAATCAGCCACCGAAGGTTTATGAATACAGAATATCCTGACTTTAGAAATCTATTAAAGAAATCGAAACTTGGAGCCGACTTGCCATTAAGGATATCATATATGGTCTGGGTTCTCCCGTAACCCAGCGCATTTGCGAATTTATTGGGGTTTGTGTGCAACCAGCAGATCATTTCGTCTACCCTTGCAGCAATTTCTGCATTTTTTTCCTTCATTATTTTTGTGTTTACAGAATTTTCTGTATCTTTGCAGCGTATTCCAAACGGAACGAGCGCCCAAAGGTACAAAAAAAGGCCGAGATAGGCAAGAGCCGGGCACCGGGACGGGCGGGAGCGACCAAGGTAATAACCATAAACATAAAAGGAAAATGACAAACAAAGAGAAGATTCAGGAGATCGACCGCCAGATAAAGCGGGTCATCAGCCACGAGGAGGAGCGCATCGCCGCCTACAACCGGCAGATGGCGGAGGACTACTGCAACTTCTTCCATTGGCACGCCGGCGACATGTACGAGGCCCAGATGATCCGGGAGTATTTCGGGAACATCAAGGGAATGACCGCCGGGGTCGAGATCGAGGAGGTGGCGAAGCGGCTGGACCGCATGATCCGGACCATAGAAACCGAGCTGATCAACCGCAGCAGCTTCGGAAGCTGCACGGACGAGATTGTGAACCTGGAACACCGCCTGAAGCTGGAAGCGCAGCGCGCGATCCGCGAGAAGCTTCTGAGCCTGCACACGATAGCAACCTATAACGATAAGTGACCTATGGCAACGAAGAAGACCTACATCATCCGGATCAACAACTTCATCACGGATCCGGAGAAGTGCAACACCGTAGACCTCGAATATGACTACGATGATCCGGAGAAGGTGGCCGAGGACGGCTGGCTGATACTTGAGGCGTTCGCCGCGCTGCACGGCCTTGAATACGAGAACCAGGGTGACCAATACATGGCCTTCTATCCGGAAGGGCACGCGCAGGCCGGCGAAGGTGCGCTGACCATCGAGATATACGACAACGAGGGGAACCTCTACGAAGAGCTCTAAGGCATAGGGGTGAGACCCAAGAGAGGGCCATCCCGGGGCAAGAGAGCCCCGAAATGTGAAATATTATCACAATCAAATTTTTCCACAGCCCCCGGAATGCAAGCCTGGGGGCATCAGGGAGGGTAGTTCAGACGGCAGAACCCCGGAAGATGAACGCTCCGGTATAGCGCAGGTTCGACTCCTGCCCCTCCCACCAGATCAAAAAATCGACACGATGAACCAGGAAACCGAAAAACGAATCAAGCGGGCCTGCCTGCATCTACGGAAGGCGCTTGAAAAACATGGCGCGGAACTCGGGCTCGCCCTCAACGAGTGCGAGGCGGCAAGCGACGACTACGAGCTTCTCAACGACAAGCTGTATCAGGCGGCGGTCGGAGTATGGTTCGCCGCGAACGAAGCAATAGAGAAAATTGGTAAAACCCTCAATAACAAGTAAGACTATGAACAAAATGTGTAAAGATCCCTTTGCTGGAACTCCACAACAAAATGCTCGTTCAGCGCAGCCAAATCACACAGGATGTGAAGCCAAAGAAGAGCTGTACGTTCGCTCCGATCTGTTATGTCGATTTCGTAACAGTCCTCTCCTTTCAAGGGTAGCAATATCGGCTGTTGAATTCGAGCAACTTTGCAGAACGCGAATAGGTCGCGTGTATGTCGCTTCTTTTCGGTGGCAGACTTATAGTCCACAATCAGTATTCTGATAACCTCTCTCATAATTATTTCCTTTTGGAAAAGAGGCTCAAAGATAACAAAAAATCAACAGATACGAAAATGAGAAAATATATATCGGTAACGAAAGAGACAATGGAGAAGCTGCGGAAGACCTTTAAGGTCGGCAGCAAGCCGGTATGTGAGCGTACCATCAAGAACGCGCTGACATACCGCAACAACAGCGAGCTGGCGAGGAAGATCCGGCACATGGCTCTTCAGAACTACGGCGTGACCTACATCGTGGCAAAGGAGATGGAATGCTTCTATACTGCCGACAAGGACATGGTAATGCTGTTCCCTAACGGGGCCGAATTCCGCGCAAGTATAGAATCGGGCGAAGCGGTGCTCTACTTTAAGAGCCGAGTTGTAGAACGCTGGTCGGAGCTTAAATTTTCAATGATTGAGAATATCAAGGCACAAGCCGCGGCCCTTTAACGATAGAACTATGGAATACCACGACGGACGCAAATGCATCTCGATGCGCGACCTTGTCGGCGCCGGCATAATGACGGAGTCGAACTACAAGGCGCTGGCCGCGCGTGGTCGCATTGAGGTGGCCAGGAGAGGCGGCGGTTCCAAATCCCACTATGCCCTCATTGTGGTGGAGAGTCTGCCGACGCGGTTCCAGGAGCGCGTGAACGAGGCGTTTCCGGACGGCGGCCGAAAGGAGCACCTTGCCGGGTGGGTCAGCAGCAATTACGAAACAGACCAGGCGGCCGCGACCTTCTTCTTCAGCAAAGAGAAGTGCGGTGTGGAGCTGCCGCCGGAGAAGGCCCGGGAATACGTGGTCAACGCCTCGGTGTTGAACTGCTGCATCCGGCTTTACGAGCGTGCCTCACAGGCGAGCCGCAACAACGGTGAGAAATACGACTGGAGCGAAATGGCCGCCGCAATCGAGAGCCTCCGCGAGCAGTACGGGCACACGCTGCCGACATCGGTACTGAGATTCCGGCGCAAAGTGAACGACTACCGGAATATGGGCTACGGCTGTCTCATCAGCGGCAAATTCGGCAACCAGTGCGCGCGGCGCATGAGCCACAAGGAGGAGCGCATCTGCCTCAGCCTTGCGTGCCTTCCCAACAAGCCGTGGAACAAGAACGTGCGCGACATGTACGAAATGTTCGTCTGCGGGGAGCTCGACGTCTACGACCTCGAGACCGGCGAGCTGTTCAACCCCGATGACGTAACCATGGTAAACGGAGAGCCCTGGGTTCCGAGCGAGGCCACGATAACCAACTACCTCAACAAACCGAAAAACCAGGCAGTGATAAACCGCGCGACCAAGAGCTTCACGGCATTCATGCACGAGGATATGCCGCACATGCACCGGCACCATCCCGAATATTCCCTCTCTAAGGTGTCATTCGATGACCGCGACCTTCCGCGCAAGCTGAAGGACACACGCCTCCGTCCCAAGGCTTACTACGCCTACGACGTGGCAAGCGGCTGCTGCATAGGCTACGCCTACAACCGGAGCAAGAACGTGGACCTGGTGGTGGATATGTTCCGGAATATGTTTCGGCTGCTCGGGCGGCACGGCTGGGGTTGCCCTGCCGAGGTGGAGGTCGAGAACCATCTGATGAGCCAATGGCGGGACAGCTTCCTGCGCGCCGGGGTAATGTTCCCGTTCGTGCGGTTCTGCGCACCGATGAACTCTCAGGAGAAGCATGCCGAGCACAGCAACGGATCCAAAAAGAGGAGCATCGAACACAAGAACCACATAGGAATCGGCCGCTTCTTCGCAAAGCGCCGGCAGTACCGGACAGAGAGCGTGAAAGTGTTCGACGAATTCAACAACACCTACGTCGACAAAGAATACTACACCTGGGACGAGCTGATCGCCGACGACATGAAGGACATCATGGAATACAACAACGCTCCGCACCCGAACCAGAAGAAGTATCGCGGCATGAGCCGCTGGGACGTGCTTGTGGCGAACATCAACCCGGACCTGCGGCCGCTTGATGCAGCGGCGCTCGCGAAATTCGTAGGAGAGCGAGTATCGACCTCGGTAAGGCGCAACAGCTACTGCCGGGTATGCGGAGAGGACTGGTGGATCAGCAAGCCGGAAGTCCTGGAGCTTCTCGCCCCGAACGACTACAAGGTGGAGGCCCGGTATCTGACGGACGAGCAGGGCGAGATCACCGACATGTTCATCTTCCAGAACGATATGCTGATAGACAGGCTCGACCGGGTGGGAACCTACAACACGGCCCGCGCCGAGCAGACCGACACAGACAGAGCCATCTTCCAGGAACAGCAGCACCGGCTGGGACAGTTCAAGCAGTATATGGAACGGAACGCCGTGCCGAAGGTGGGCATATCGCCGCGCGTGTCGGCTCCGGCGGAGGAAGAGGAGGATTATACCGTAGCGACGCCCGAAACGCCGACAGCGGTGCGCGAAACAAACGAGGAGGCATATCAGGCCGACGACATCCTGAGCCGAGTGCTTGCCGAGACATAAAAACGACATTCAAACAAACTTCAAATATGGTTACAACCGAAATTAAAAACAAGATCGTGGCCGCCATAGCAGCGGCGCGAGAGAACTATCCGAGCGACGCCAAGCATGCCGCGAGCCTCGGAATCAACGCCGGTGTGTACAGCGCCATCCGCAAGGGACAGACCGAGCGGGTGCTGAGCGACGCCAACTGGATAACGATAGCCCGGAAGCTCGGCGTGAGCCTTCGCGGCGAGATAGAATGGAAAGCGGCCAAGACACCGGTGTTCCAGTATATCACAACGCAGCTCGAACTGATCCAGGGGAGCGGACTGAGCAGCATACTCTGCGACCTGCCGAACATCGGGAAGACCTTCACGGCCCGGCACTATGTAGGCACACACGCCAACGCCGTTTATATCGACTGTTCGCAGGTGAAGACCAAGCTGAAGCTCGTGCGCCGGATCGCGGCCGAATTCGGCGTGGACAGCAAGGGACGCTACGCCGACGTGTACGACGACCTGGTGTACTACTTGCGGAGCATAGACCGGCCGCTTGTGATCCTTGACGAGGCCGGCGACCTGCAGTATGAAGCCTTCCTCGAGCTGAAGGCTCTATGGAACGCCACGGAGCGCTGCTGCGCATGGTACATGATGGGGGCCGACGGACTGAAAGAGAAGATCCGGAGGAGCATCGAATGCCGGAAGGTGGGCTACACCGAGATGCTGAGCCGCTACGGGGACCGCTACTGCAAGGTAACGCCGGACGAGGCTAAGGACCGGGACGCCTTCCTGAAGGAACAGGCGCGGGTCGTGGCGAAGGTCAACGCTCCGGAAGGAGCCGACGTAGCGCAGATAGTGCGCAAGAGTGGCGGCGGTCTGAGAAGAGTATATACCGAAATCGAAAAACTGAAACTGCAATGATCATGGTAGGTGTACTTGAAAAAGAATATATGGAGACGGTGATCCGGATGGGACGCCGCATGAATAACGGTGAGATAGACTGGGAGCAGCGCCGGTATGAGATAGCGAAACGCGCAATGGCTGCCGTCATGAGCAATCCCGATATAGCGGCAGGATTGGCCTCCGGCGCCGAGCCGGTAGAGGACGTTCCGACCGCAGTGGCTAAAATTTCCCTGACATTCGCAGATGCGCTTATAGCCAAACTGAAGAAGAATCCTGTAAAAGAGTGAGCCATGCCGAAAAGAGCCTACAGTCCGAAAGAGGTACTTGCCAAGACGTACACGACCCTTCCGTGGGATGGAAAGTGGGCGGCGGCGTTCGGCTGTCCGGCAGTGAACGAGCTTTGGACGATTCAGGGAGCGTCGGGATCCGGCAAGAGCAGTTTTTCGATGCAGCTGGCACGGAAGCTCTGCGAATACGGGACGGTGCTGTACATGAGTTACGAGGAGAGGGTGAGCCAGTCGTTCCAGCAGCGACTGGACCGCTTCAAGATGAACGAGGTGCAGGGACGGTTCCGCATCGCGGTCGAGGACACGATCGAGGAGCTGACGGCCCGGCTGAAATGCAAGAAGAGCCCGCGGTTCATCATCGTCGACAGCTTTCAGAAATCGGAATGGAGCTACGAGGCGACGATGGAACTGATAAGGAGGTTCCCGCGCAAGAGCTTCATCTTCATACTCCAGGAATACAAAGGCCAACCGCTGGGGAAACCGGCGGCGAGGCTGAAATACGATGCCGGCGTGAAGGTGCGCGTGGTGGGCTACAAGGCATATTGCCAGGGACGCTTCATACCGGAAGCCGGCGCTCATTACGTGGTATGGGAAGAAGGAATATTAAGGACCACAAACAATTTAGGATAATATGAGTAACGGCATAACAAATTTCGGGCGGTTCTACGCCGCGATGAACGCCCTGCGGATGCCCGGAGAGGCGGACGAGAACAAAAGGCTGCTTGTAGCGCAATTTACGAACGGGCGCACCGACAGCCTCCGCGAGATGACCCCGGCGGAATACAACCGCTGCTGCGACACCCTCGAAGAGCGGAGCGGTCTGAAGAGGGAACTGCGCAAACAGCGGAGCCGGACACTACGGCTGATACAGCAGATCGGCGTTGATACCACCGACTGGGAGAAGATCGACGACTTCTGCCGGAATCCGCGGATCATGGGGAAAGTGTTCCGCGTGATCACCATCGAGGAGCACAAAGGACTGCAGCGGAAACTCCGCGCCATAAAAGCGAAACGCGGCGAGGAACCGGCAGCCGAACCACGGAAAGTTCAAGAGAAGCCGAAAGAGAAATATTATCTGATAAACCTGGGTCAGCAGGACCCGCGATACAACTGAACGAAATGAGCAACGAAACAAGACAGACCCCCTGGTGGCGCAAAGCCGAAGAAGAACTGCCCGAGAACGGACAGATAGTGATAACGGCATCGCTGGACAGTCTCCGCTGCAAGGAGAGCGATCCGGTGGCCGCCTTCGGAGTGGCAGTGTTCCGCAAGAAAGTTACATACGGCGAGGGAGACGTGGAACCGGAATATGTCGAGACCCGCGAAAACGTGTTCTGCTCGGAGATGTGGGACTGGCCCGACGGCGAGGTTACATGGTGGATGCCGATGCCTATGCTTCCGGAGGAGGGACTGAAAGCCTACTTCGAACTGCTGAAATCCAGGAGAGACGATAAATAAACAACATTCATAAACCCTTTAAACCCCATTTGAACAATGGCAAGACAGAAAAAGACAATCATCAGCGGAGTAAGCCGCGAGACGATGGAAGAAGCCTTCGGCGCATACACCGCCGCCGACGCACGACAGAGAGCGCTGACCGCCGAGATGGACGAGAAGATCATCGACATCCGCGACGGGTATGCCGAGGAACTGGCAAAACTCGAGGCCGAGAAAAAGGAAGCCTTCGAGAAGATGCAGGTATTCGCGGTAGAGAACCGCGAGGAGCTCTTCAGCAAGCGCAAGAGCATGGAGACGACCCACGGAGTGCTTGGCTTCCGCATCGGCACCCCGAAACTGAAAGCCCGCAAGGGATTCACATGGGCGGCAGTGCTGGAACTGCTGAAAGTGAAGGCGCCCGCCTACCTCCGCCAGACGGTCGAGATAGCCAAGGACAGACTGCTGGCCGAGCGCGAGCTCGAGGAGACCAAGGTAATCATGGACGCGTGCTGCATCGACGTGGTGCAGGACGAGACCTTCTACGTGGAACCGAAAAGCGAGGCATAGCGTAATGGAAGTGCGCAGAGAATTCAACCGGGACAACATCGAGGTATGCCGGCACTGCAAGAACGAAGGGACAATAACAGTCGCGGACTTCAATCAGGACGGGAGCTATGCCGGGAATCATAAAGAGACGTGTCCCACGTGCGGCGGCAGCGGCCTTGTGCGGAAGCGCATCACGGGAGTCGTGACCGTCGAGCCCTACGAAAAGAAGACCCCATGAAAAAAGCGAAAGCCACCATCCGAAAAGGGACAGCAGCCAACACCGTAGGAAGTGTTGCAAAGATAGCAAAAATTTTCGGAACGTGGAGCATAAACCGCACAAAAATAAACTTCTGCGCATCCAGCGCGTCTGCGACATCACCAGAGAGCACTACGAAGAGGGGAATCTGGCGAAGTGCTACAAGATGGTATGGCGGCGCTATGTGTACCCGATTTATCCGATGTGTTACCACACCTATCTGAGCTATCTGCGTGTGGGGCTCGAGAGCTTCAAGGAGCCTCATGACGACGAGCCGCCCACACTTCCGAATCTATTTGACTGAAAAGAGCGCCGCCACCGGGAAGACCGATGGCGGCGTTTTTTTCATACCATTTCGGGACCGAACTCCGGAGAGAAGACCTCTCCGGAATCGAGAGTGACCGGCAAGGGAGTCATGACTGAACCATTCTCGAAGAGCGCGGATGCATCGATGGCGTGAGTGCGGAAGGAATAGATGTCATCGGCGAGGCGCTCGAAATTATGGTCGGTATCGGTCTCGCAGTGCTGGAAAGCCGAGAACGAGAGACCGCGACCGTCGGCCTTCTGTCCGAAGCCGACGAGACACTGCTGGAGGGCGCGTCCCAGGAGGAATCGTGATGACCACTCTCGGCGGTAGTCGGAATCCTGCCGGGCGAGGGAGCCGGTGACCAGATGGAGGCGGATGGTGAGGTCAGTGTGCTTGGCATTGCGTCCGGTAGGAGTCCAGGGCAAAGGGAGGAACTCCACGAAGAGAGCCGGCGTGGCGAACGGGCGCATCTGGGCCATGCGGTCGACATTGGCATTCCAGAATCCGACGAGCGAGAACGCCGGTTCGGCGGGAAACGGGGCCGTATCGCCGGGCGTGGGGTAATGGACAAAGAAGTCATCGCCTTGGCGGCGGACGCGGGCCACACGGGCCTCTATTGCGTCAAAAATGCGGAGTATCATCTACGGTTGAATCTGTTGGCGAGGCGTTGGGAGAACTCCTCGAGGTTTTTATTGACAATGGCGCCGAGAGCCTCCTGAACCTTCGGGTCATCGCCGATGAACTGACGCTGCGGCATATTGACCTGGCGGGAGTGCTGTCGCACCTGATAGGAATTGCCTTTGGAGGAGCGCCGGGAATGGGCGCGGACGTTGACCGAAAAGCGGCCTCCCTCGTTGTGGAGGGCAGTGTAAGGAAGGTTTGAAGAGAATACGACCGCCATTCCGCGCACCATGGAGCGAATGGATCCGCGCATATTGCCGGTAACGATGAGAATGGAGCCCATGCCCCGGCTGTTGAGCTTGGAAGCCTTGGTGGGTTTCCAGCGGCGCCCGAAGAATCCCTGCTGCTCGAAATTGCGGTCGAACAGTTCGGTGAGCTTGACGCGGGCGTCGGCGAGAATACGGTCGTAGATATTCGGCATAGGCTAATCGATATTGGGACAGGCAGACCCGATGGTAACGGCGATGAGGCCGAGCTTTGCCTGAAGACGGTCGTTTCTGTCGGCGATGAGGTCCCAGTTGACGGCGATAGGCTGCTTCTGTGAGATCTGCTTCCAGAGCGCCTCGTTGAGCTCGACGCCGAGACAGAGAAGCGCTGCCGCCACCTCGGTGCGGGTAAAATCGGTCGTAATTGTAATTTTTTCGTCCATTCAAAAGAAATTGTGGGGTTTATGATTGTTATGTCAGAAAAAACCGCTATATTTGCGGTCGAAAGCTCTGAACGTCCTGCCGGATTGCATTTCCGGACTTGGCAGTTTGGGGCTTTTGTTATTTAAGTCCGTTTGCGATGCCCGGACTGTCGCTACAGGAATATAGGATGCACCGCTTGTCATTGTATTCACGCACAACAAGCCATGATTTTTCACCGCACAACTCAATCTCAAATATATGCGATGCGGCCAAACCTTCGCGTTCATACCGGGGATTTATTCCGAGATAGCGGGCATTGCGGAAAACATTCGCAATATCAAGGAGCAACTCATTTTTCTCTTTATAATGAGAATGGGGCTGATTGAGGAACTCCTTTATGGCTCCCATTGACAAAGACACCGCCAATGGGAAATCCGGGTGCGAAAGAGTGACGTCTATGTGTGAAGCCATCTCCTTTTTTATCTCTTTTCTGCGCTGTGCCACTTCTTCCCGTTTGCGTTCCTCTGCCAAAGCCTCAACTTTTTCCTTAACGCTGTCAGGCACTTTGTAATAAGGGTGCTTGGGCGGCATGATGGTGAGGGTTTTGCCCGGATTGTAACGGAAAATCCGCTGTTTCGGCTCGGAGGTACATGCCTCGCCGGCGGCGATTGCCGCGGCAGAGTCAGACTGGGGGTAGTCGTCGCGCAGAACCTGGACCACGGTGCATCGGCAGTTCCAGCCATTGGGAGGGTAATAGGAATCCCAGAACGGGTCGGAGGAAGGGAGCGTGGTGTTGTGGAGAGCCGCGTGGGCCTCGCGGACGCGCTCGTCGCCGGCGGTGCGGTACTGCAGGAGGTATCGGTCTCCGTCGCGCACCGCATCGTTCCACTTGACAGCCATCTGCGAGGAGCGCACGGCGTGGTTATACTCCGCACGGAGATAGTTGACGTTGTACTTAGAGTCGATGGCGTGTACATCGCGAGAGAACTGCTCGAAAGACTTGACCTTGCCGTCCGGATCCGTGAGAGCCAGGCCGACCTCCGAGAGGGAGTGGTAGGTCTTGAATCCGGAGAAGATGAAGGCGTTGTTACGAAGCGCGGCGGTCAGTTCCGGCGGGGTCTCGGTGGATATTGCGGAACTGATTGCAATATCGAGAGAGCCGAAAGTCTCCAGGATAAGCTCGCGGACCTCGGGGTCGGCGAGCATTCCGGGGGTAAAGCCGTGCTTCTCGAAGACGCGTCGCGCGGCACGCTCGAAAGCGGCGTGGTCGAAAGAGAAACCACCGATGTTATTCCCGGCAAGCGCGAGCCGGTCCGGGCCGTAGAGGGCATCGACGGCACGGTGGAAAAGGCGGTAATGGTCGGCTTTCTTTTTACGGGCGTCGGGGCTGTTCCCGTTGGATTGCGGGTCATCGCCCCCTACTCGAAAAAAGAGCCTTCTCCCTGCTGCCTGGCGCCGGTGATGGGAATCTTATACTTGTCGATGAAGTACTGGGGGTCGACATCGAAATACTGGAGGAGCATACGCTCGAGCTCGCGCTGCTCGGCGGGGGAATAAGTGGCGGCATCGTCCCAGTCGAAGAATCTGCCCTCGAGGTCGAAACCGTGGCGGATCATCAGAGGGATAAGGCGGTCGTTGATGATGTATTTTAGCAAGACGGCATCTGAGGCGCAGAGGTCCTCGAACATCTCAAGGTGCGTCTCGGACTGCGAGAGCGACGAACCTGACTCCAGGGTCATTGTCTGACCGATGATGCCCTTTGATATTTCCGAGTTGCAGAGGTCAATACGTTTGTCGTAGACATTGTATGCGTCGCCACGCGTGGACTCCTTGATGTCTATGGTGGTGCCTTCCGGGAAAAGCGCCCATCCGGCGGCACCCATGGACTCGAGCATATCCTGAATGCGGATACGGTCGCCGGGGTTCTGCGAGGTGGTAGTGGCCACACGCATAGGCATACCGAAAATCTCGCCGAATGTGTCCCAATAGGCACCCATGTGACGCTTCGACAGACAGTGCGGCGCACATTTAAGAAGCAAGCCCAGATCATCTGACGTACCAACTTCCACGCACCAGATGGACAGCGGACCCTCGCGGTAAGGTATGCCCTTCTCCGGCTCGTCACTCGGGTCGCGGAGCAGCACACCGAACTCCGGCACGACGTGTCGGCGCGGCACGAGCTGGACCTCCGAGAAGCGGCGAGAACCGGCGGCATCGGTAATGACGTCGCCGAGCTGTATGAGCGAATGTCCCCACAGACGGGACTGGAGCGCGTAGAGCAGGAAATCGTAGAACCACTGGCTCTCGAAATACCGTGCCGCCTCCTCGTCCTCGTTCCCTTCAGCATCCTTTATGACGAACTTTTTCAGCAGAGTTTTGCCGAAGCGCTGCTGGACGCAGCCCGAGAGGTGCATATCGAGCATCGCGTCATCGTAGATGTCGTAAAGTGCGAGTCTCTTGGGGTTCTTGAGATTGAGAGCCATCTGGTGTGCGCGACGCCACCGGCGCGTGTCCTGCTTCTGCAGGGCGCGGTCCTTTTGGTCGAGCATGATGATGAGGCTCTTGCGCTTCTCCATATTTCCGCCGGCCTCGTTGTTGGCTCTTGCGGCGAGTCGGAGGGACTCTATTGTAACGAGCGACGAATCGCCCGAAGGTATGATATCGGTTGCCATTAATGCTTTATTTTGTCATCAATCATATTGGAAAAATCCTCCTTCTGCGAGGCAGCGGCGAGAATGGCGGTCATAGAGGACTTGTAAGCGGCGCCGCCGTCCATCGGAGCCGGGACGCCGGACTTTATGGCGTTGAACAGAGCGTCGATTCTGCCGGACATTATAGAGAGCTGCTTCTTGAGGTCGGTGGCGTTGGCGGTCGTTTCCGAGCCTCCGTTCCAAGTGGAGACCGAGCCGTCCATCTCAAGGGTGGTTCCGTCGACATCGAGCTTGAGGGAATCCTCCCCGATGTTCGCCTTGACCTTTCCGTTGACGATGGAGACGGACTTATCCTGCACCACGACCTCAGTCTCGCCAATAGTGAAGACAGCTTTCGTATATTGAGCCGCAAGCAGCACCACGGCGACATTCGGAGACATAAACCCGACAACCACATCGGTGCCCTTTCCCGGAAACCGCACGAGGCCGACGGTTCCGTTCTGATCAGCCTGAAGATTGACACCGACAAGGGGCGCGCCTTCGTCAATGGGCGTACAGTCGACGGTGCGGGCCTTTTCGTCCACCTCGTCGACGGTGCAGACCCGCAGGTACATTTCGGTGCCGGATAGAGCAAGCTGTCGTATAGAACTGCGTATGTCCATTCAAGTTCAATATTACTTAGTTAACCGGAGCTGAAGCTCCGGAGCAAAAACAAAAATTGTGCCTCGCACAGTAGCGGTTATTCCGCGACCCGGGGGCCGAGGGTTATGTCCTGGCGGAAACCGCCGAGGCCGAAGGTTATCGTATTTTTCTGAATCTGATATTTCCCCTTCCGTTCGCCGTCGATCTTGATGCCTATGATGTCGAGCCGGTCGAGGAGCATGTGGCCGAATGTCTGGAACGAGCCGGTGAGGCCGTCGCGTTTCAGACGTTCAAGTTCCTGCTCGCCCCAGGCCTTCGCCTCCGCTTCCGTCTTGCCGTAACAATGCAGCGTCCGGCGCTCGCCGTCGGCATCGCCCACCTCCACCTTTATCTTCTTTTTATTGTCAGGCTGGAGACTCACCACTTTCAGTTTTATCTTCACGTCCTCCGCCTTCTGTTCGTCGAGGGAGGAGTCGGATATAATATTCACGCCGGTCTCGAATACCTGGCGCAGTTCCGCACCATGGTCAAAAAGGACTCCGCAATAGAGCACCGGCTTTCCGTCCTCGAAACGGAAGAAGGTGCGGATGCTGTTCTCTTTCAGATGGGCAAGCAGCTCGGCCACGGTCTCGAAGTTGGTGCGGTACTGCCCGATCGACTGCTCGCCGAGAACCTTGATGTCGTAGCCGAGGTTCTGGTCGGCGAGCAGCGTCTGAATATCCACAGACTTATACGCCTTTTTCACGCAAGGCTTCTGCTTGAGCATGAACATCTCGTCCTCGCAGAAAATCTCAATCGGAGTCTTGAACCCCTTGCGGAGGACATAGCCGACGAAAGCGAGCTCCAGGTCATCATCGTAACCGAGCCAGACCTTGATTTTGTCGCCTCGCCGGATGGGGTTTGAAGTCTGCCCCTCCCACTTGACCTTTCGAGGGAGCGTGAGCTTGCAGGTGGCGGTAAGGGCATCGGCATCACGCTCGATCTCGCACGAGGTGATCTTCTCGAACGTCCAGGAACCGGCGTCGCCGGATATCTCCACTTTGGCAGAAAGTCTGAACATGATTTGAAAAACGTTTAAAGGGTGTTCGAATCACCAGTCGTAATGCTGGCGTGTCATAGTACCGAAGCGCATGGAGTCGCCGATGGAGAGTCCGGAGCCGTCATCGCCGAGAGGATATTCCGGGAAATCGGGAGTGAACTTACCGTTCTGAATGTCCTTGAGGCGGTCGATAGCGTTCTTGTAGAGCAGTTCGCGCGCATCGGAGCCGACCATGCCGAGCCACTGCCCGAGCCACCAGAGGGAGATAGCGACGGCGATCTGCACCAGGAGGTCGTTGCGGTCGGAACCGGAGGCTGCGAAAGCGGCCGCGATGTCGTAGCGGGAACGGACATATCCGGCAATCTCCTCCATCGCGGCACGCTCGGCGCGCTCACGGTTGGCGGGGTCTGACTGAGAAATGACATCAAGGTCGGCCGGGCAGCAGACGACCTTGTAATCTTCGAGAGAAAGGAAACTCATCGCGTGACATAAATTGCGGCCTTCTCGATGTCGGCGGCGGTAACACCCTTGCGATACATACCCTCGCGGACGAGAGCCTTGATATGCTGCTTGCTGACGACCATCGGACGGCGGTTGAGGGTAATAACGAGCTGCTTCCGCCCGGAGAGGGCGCGTCGGCGGTCGGCCTCGCGGCGGCAATGGCGGAGGCGGAAATCGAAGATGAGAGCCTTGAAAAACTTTACCATGGTTACAAAAAATTTACCAGATGTTCTTATATGATCGCCGGCGACCGAGCGCAGGAGGGAAAGACTCCTCGCGGGTCATCAGCTGGAGTTTGTATATGGCGCCCTCGTCGGCGTCGGGGCCGTCATCGTGTCCGGTCATGCCGTGCTCGAACGAGAGGGTCTGGTCGATACCGACCTTCATGTCGGGGTCGTGGAGCATCTTGCGGTTGTAGAATACGAAGCCACGCTCCCACAGAGGGGAAATGCCCTCAATGCGCTGGAACTTATCCGGCTTCTTGCGGCGGTCGGGGGAAATGGGGAGCTGATAGCCGCGCAGCTTACCCTCGCGCGTGAACTCGTCGAGGAGCGTATCCTGGAGGAAATTGGCCTCGATGTACCAGAGACAGGTGGCGCCGGCGGCGGTTACTCGCTCGTAGGTGTCGTAGAACCAGCGCACCATCTCGGCCACCGAACACTGTCGGACGAAGGCGGCGAGACAATGGAGATCGGTGCCGGTCTTGCCCCAGAGCTTGATGGCCTTGTAGTCGTTGGAGGATGAGCTCTTGAACGAAGGGTCGCAGTAGCATACCAGATGGTCGTAGCGGGCAAGCGGCAGCGGGTCGCACCAGCGTATCCACTCGTTGCGGAAGATGGAACCCTCATGGATTGGATTGTTCATCATCTCTCGCTGGAACGAGATATAGCCCATGAACGCCTCCTGCTTCCGGATCTCCTCGATGGACCACTTGGCGGCCCACGAGGGACGGCCCTTGGAATCGATGGCGTTCACCTTGGATACCACGACCCCGTCTGACTTTAGGAAATTGGCGAGGACAGAACACTTGCCGATAAGGTTGCCGACCATCACGAAACGGCCGCGTCCGCCGTCGAGGGTGCCGAAGAGTGCCTCCTTGAGCCATTTGGTGAGGCGGTTGACGCGGTCGGGATTATTTACGAGCTCGTCGTCGTCGAGGTCGTCGATGACGATATAGTCCGGGCGGTGGGAGCGATAGCGGAGACCACGCGGGGACTGCCCGCGACCGCGGGCGAAGAAGGCGCAGCCGTCGGCAGTGACGAACTCGCCGTTCATCCAGGATCCGTCGACCTTCTGCGTACCGAAATCGGCGATGTATCGCTGGTTGAACTCAAGCTCCGCCTGAATGTCGCCGAGGAGTGTGCGGGCATTATCGGCGGACTTTCCCACGAGGACCATGAGGTGCATCTTTCCGAGCGCCTTGAGATAAAGGGGGATTCCGACGTCGAAATGCACGGACTTGGCGTGGCCGCGCGCCCACTGCGCGGCGTACTGGATATTGGGATTGTCGCGCAGCGTATGAGCCGCCTTGATATGGAAGGGAGCGCACTCGGTGACCTTGCCGGTCTCCGGGTCGGTGCAGTAGTGGGACAGATAATGGGCGAAGAAGCGGCCGTAGTCCGCAAGGAGCCATTTGATGCGCTTCTCCTTCTGGGCCGGGGTCTCCGAGACGGTAACCGCCGAGCGCGTCTGGACAGTCTCGCACCACCGCTGCCACTTCTGGAACGTATCCTTAGAATTGCCGCGCGAAGCCATAAGCCGTATTATTTGGAATTAAGGAGCTGCATGATGAACTTATTCTGGTACTTGTTGACCATCTTGCGGAATTCGGCGGTAATCTCCGGGTCGAGTTCCGCCTGATATTCAAGCCAGCGTCCGAAAGCCATGAAGCACTCCATGAAGTCGACGGTGGAGACCTCCTTGTCGAGACGCTCGATGGTGGCGGAGAGTTTGACAAGCTGGTCGATGACCGCGCCCGACTTGGAAATGTCGGTCTCGCGCAGCTCGTCGATCTTTCCCTTGATGGCGGCCATGAGGTCGTTCTGGAGGGACTTGCGCGTGAGGGTCTGCGCCGTGCGCTTCTCGGCCCAGCAGCCATCCTTGACCCAACGGGTTATGGTATTTGCCGAGACTCCTACCTTCTCGGCGATAATCTTCTGGGGTGTGTCCTGCATATAAAGGACTTCCGCGAACTCCTTCTTATCGTTTGAAATCTTTGATGCCATTCATAAAATCTACCTTTAAGATGAATCCTAAATGATGTTTCACGGCGCAAAATTGAAAAAAACGGGGTCGATATTAAAATAGAGTGTAAAAAATTTACACTCCATTTTGCAGGGGCGTGAACTCTGCGCAACTTTGCCGGCGAAAACGATACCGCGGAGTAGAGCAGCGGCAGCTCGCGAGGTTCATTCCCTCGAAGTCGCCGGTTCGAATCCGGCCTCCGCCACAACCCCCTATTGCGCCCCGCCGGCGGGGCGGCACAGGGTTTCCACAATGTGGAGTGCCACATAAACCCCGCCGGCATTTTTTCAGACAACAATATCAATGGCAAAGGAAGCAATCATATCGACATCACGGCTCAACTGCTACGGCACGCGCGTACTGACCGAGGGCATCGACCTGGAGCAATACAGGAAGAATCCGGTGTTGCTGTTCATGCACCGTCGCGGGCGTAAAGAAGACATGCCCATCGGCGTGATCGAGAACCTGCGCGTGGAAGGCGACACACTGTACGGCACTCCGAAATTCGACGAGGACAGCGATGAGGAGCGTACCATTGCGAAAAAATGGGACCGGGGCTCGCTGCGTATGCTGAGCGCCGGGCTGGACATAGTGGAATGGAGCGAGGACCCCGAGGTGCTCGTGGCCGGCCAGACGCGCCCCACCATCACCAAGAGCAAGCTGACGGAGGTGTCGGTGGTGGACATCGGCGCCAACGACGACGCGCTGCAGGTAGGACTCTACCACGAAGGGCAGCTGCTGACGCTCGCCGCCGGGGAGAACCCCGACTTCCTGCCGCTGCTGAAACAGAACGAACCGACACAAGAACCAGAAACAGAACAATCCCAAGAGAACAAAATGGAAAAGATCCTTTTGAAACTCGGACTCGCGAAAGACGCGACCGAAGACGATGCAGTGGCCGCCATCGGCAGACTGCAGGACGAGCGAAGCGCGGCCACGCTGGCGCGCATCACCGACACGGTGGAAACCGCAATCAAGGATAAACGCCTTGCCGCCTCCAAAAAAGAGAAGTATATCACCCTGGGCAAGAACGTGGGCCTCGACACCCTGAAGGAACTGCTCGACGACATGACGCCGGCGCAGAAGCCCCTGGACCTCGTGAAGCCGTCCGGCGGCAAGAGCACGCACACCGAACTCACATGGGACAAGGCGAGCGCCGAGGAGCTTGAAGACCTGCGCGAGAACGACCGCGAGGAGTATATCCGCCTCTTCAAGGAGCACTACGGCTACGCCCCGACATTCTAACCCGAACAGACAACCAACACAATGACAAAAGACGAATGAAAAGATTGATTCTCGCCCTCCTGGGCATCATCACGGGAATAGCCATCACCACCTTTATGGGAGGGGCTATGGCGCACGCCGTCGGCGTAAATCCCATTTACGGCGCTCTGTGCCTGAACGGCGTGGCCGTGGCAGCCGCAGCCAAAGGAAGCCTGGCCCCTGCCGGCGCATTGCGTGCAGGTCTGTATCCCGAAGTATGGACCGCCGAGCTGATAAAGGCGTTCCGCGCGGCAGCCGAGGCCGTGGGCTGGTATGACAAAATCAGGAGTTACGACCAGTATGTGGAAAAAGACGCCATCCACTTCGTGGATCTGGGCGGCGATCCGGAAATACTTGTTGACAATGAAAGTTATCCGCTGGAGGTTGAAACACTTGAGGACGGCGACAAGGTGGTGAAGCTGCATAAATTCCAGAGCAAGCCCACACGAGTGACGGACGACGAGCTGCACGGCATCTGCTACGACAAGATGTCCACGGTAATCGAGCGCCACAAGGAGGCATTCTCCGAGACGAAATTCAAGCGAGCCATTCACTCGCTGGCACCCTCCGAGCACACGGCGAAGACACCGGTGCTGCTGACCACGGGCGACCCTGTGGAGGAGGAAGGACGACTGAAGCTGCGCCGTCAGGACATCATATCCCTGAAGAAGGCATTCGACAAGGCGCTCATCCCCGCAGAGGGGCGCATCCTGGTACTGAATACGGATCATGTGGCCGACCTGCTGGAGCAGGACCAGAAGTTCGCCGGTCAGTACCACAACTATGAAACCGGAAAAATCGCGAACCTCTACGGCTTCGAGATCTACGAATACGGCGAATGTCCGTACTTCACGGTATCGACAAAGAAGAAGAAGGCTTACGGAGCAGTGCCAGCAGCATCGACAGACCGTCAGGCATCGGTGGCATTCAGCCTCAAACGCGTAATGCGCGCGGACGGCTCGACCAAATCGTACCTGCAAGAGGCTGCGACGAGCCCCACGACACAGGCTAACCTCTTCTCGATGCGCACCTACAACATCTGTCTGCCTCTGAAAGCAGAGGGACTCGGCGCGATCGTGAGCGCAGTCTATACGAAACCCGCGGCCGGAGGCGCCGGCTAAAGACCGTAGCGCATGAGAAGAGAGCTTAAATATCTCGTGATCCACTGCACCGCCACGCCGGAAGGGCGCGAGGTGACGTCGGCGGAGATCCGCCGGTGGCACACGTCGCCCAAGTCGGCGGGTGGCCGAGGATGGAAGCAGGTGGGGTACACCGACCTGATCCATCTGGACGGCAGCGTGGAGCGACTCGTAAAAAACAACGAAGACGCATGGGTGGACGACTGGGAGATCACGAACGGCGCAGTCGGCTACAACTCCGTGAGCCGCCACATAGTCTACGCCGGCGGCTGCGCCAAGGACGGCAAGACGCCGAAAGACACGCGCACGGCGGCGCAGAAAGCCACGCTGGAGCGCTATGTGAAGGACTTCCACCGGCGCCACCCCAAAGTGAGAATCATAGGCCACGGAGAAGTGGCCGCCAAGGCGTGTCCGAGCTTCGACGTTCAGAAATGGCTTCGGAGCATCGGCATAGACCAGGCGGGATAAAAGAGAGACACGAATGCTGACGACAGAAGTAATCCTTGCGCTCATAGCGATAGTGGCCGCGCCGCTGTCGGCGTGGCTGTCGGCCCGGATGGCGAAGAGCAAATACGCCGCCGAGGTGGAGCAGCTGAAGGCCGACGTGAAGAAGACCCTCTCGGACGTTCGGGGCCACGAGCTGGACAACGACAAGAAAGCCATAGAGATGATCATGGAGCTTGTGGTGGAGCCGCTGCGGAGGGACATGACACTGCTTCAGCGCAAACTTGACAGATTCACCAATGCAATCGAGAAAATCAATACCTGCCCTCATGCTGAGCATTGTCCTGTTGAGCACGAGCTGCGCCGCGCCAAAGAAGACGGTGAGCGAGAGCCGGGTCACGCACTCGTGCGAATCGACCCAGACGCTGGACATGTCGACACAGACGGAAGCGTGGGGCCGGGAGGAGACTGACCGGCTTCTGGAGGCGCGGATAGAGGCGTGGCTGGCGAGCAAATTCGAGAGCAGCCTGGACACCAAACGCGATGTGGAGATATATGACACGCGCCAGCCTGCAGACAGCACGACCGGGAAGCCGCCGCTGCTGGCGAAGATCCGGGAACGGAGCCACGGCGAAAGCCGGGGCGAGCAGACCGAATCGACAAAGGCGACGCTGGCCGACAGCCTCCACAGCGAAAGCGCCGACAGCCTCAGGCATAACAGCGCCGGAAAAAGCACGGCGGCGGCCAGAGACGACACCAAGGCCCAAACCAAAAACCGGGAAGAGAAACCGGGAAACCGCAGGGCCGTATGGATTATCCTGACACTGTCGGCGCTGATACTGGCCGGCGGGATCCTGGCAATCAAACGACATTCAAACAACCATTAAACACCATACGACAATGGCAAAGAAAGAGAAAAGCGGGAAAGACTCCGCGACGGTGTCCGCCAAGGCCGCCGAGAAAGTGGGCCGCGAGATCCTGAAGGAGAATCCGGAACTGAAGGGGGTGTACGTCACCACAGACGGGACCGCCTTCGCCGAGCGCAACGACGCCCAGAACCACGCGAAGACCCTGAAGAACCGCGAGATCTTCAACATCCGCCGCGAGCCGGAAGCCGGGCAGGAGGAACTTCCCTCCGGCGCCGAGGCAGAGACCGACGACAACGGCACGGACACAGAAACCGCAATAAATTCCGACGACAATGCAGAAGCTGACGATTGAACGGACTAACGGGAACATCCCCGGTTCGCTTCCCGGCGAAGACCACATCAGCGGTCTGGTTTTCTACAGCGAGCTGACTGACGCCAACCTCCCCGAGGGATTCACGAGCTCGGAGCGCATCAAGGCTGTGAGCGACATCGAGAGCGCGCAGAAGCTGGGCATCACGGCAGACTCCGCGCAGTGGGACATCCGCGTGCTGCACTACGTGCTGGAGCAGACCTTCACCATGAACCCCGGTATCAGCCTCTATGTGGGCATCTTCAAGGTGGCGGGCGTCAAGACGTTCGCCGAGATCAAGAAGCTGCAGAACTACGCCGGGGGGCGTCTGCGCCAGATCGGCGTATGGGACGGCCACGCCGACATCACTGGCGGGAAGACCGGCGACGAGGCGAAGGCCGCCGCCGACACCGTCATCAACGCCCTGAAGGGAACCGCGCTGACACTGCAGCAGCAAGACAAGCCCCTGTGCGTGTTGTACGCGCCGAAGGTATCTGACATCACAAAGCTGCCTACGGAGATAGCCGGACCGGGACGCGAGCGCATATCGGTAATCATCGCGCAGGACGGAGCCGGCACGGCGGCCGAACTGTACGAATCGGAAGACAACACCGGGAAGGCGAGCGTCACGGCCCTGGGCGACGCGCTGGGCGCGCTGTCGGCCGCGAAGGTGCACCAGAGCATCGCGTGGGTGGAGCAGTTCCCCACGAACATAGCGGAGCCGGCCTTCAGCGACGGCACGAAGCTGCGCGACCTGGACACTGCCGTGGTGGAGGAACTCGACACGGCGCGCTACATCTTTGCCGTGACTTACGACGGTCTTGCCGGCAGCTACTTCAACGACAATCACACCCTGGACGTGCTGACGAGCGACTACGCGCACATAGACCGCGTGCGCACTATGGACAAGATTGTCCGCAGCGTGCGCGCCTACCTCATCCCTAAGCTGGGACGTCCGCTGCTGGTGGACGCGTCGACCGGCAAGCTCGACCGCACAGCCAAGGAGTATCTGGAGACCCAGGCCAACATCCCCCTCGAGGAGATGGCGAAAGCCGGGGAAGTCAGCGGCTACAAGGCCGAGATCGACCCGAACCAGAACGTGCTGCAGACCTCGGAGGTGGAGATCGTGATCAAGAACGTGCCGGTGGGCGTGAACCGCAGGATGCACGTCAAGGCCGGCTTCACAACGAAAGTATAAGCCGGAGACCGGCACAGAACCAAATTAACGCGACACAGCAATGAACAATGCATACGACCAGGCCCTTAACGGCGTACCCCTGATCAACGGGGAGGAATACTCGTGGGCCCATATCCGATGCTGCATCAACGGCGTGCAGGTGATCGGCATCACGGCGATCAGCTACGGCGACAAGCAGGACGTGCAGAACAATTACGGCGCCGGGCGCCATCCGGTGAGCTACAGCAAGGGGCGCATCACGCCGTCGGCGAAGATCACGCTCTACATGAGCGAGGTGGTGGCGATCGTGGCGCAGGCCGCGAACGGGCGACTCCAGGACATCGCGCCCTTCGACATCGAGGTGGTATATATGCCCGAGAACGGACTGATCGTGACCGACAGGATCCGCAACGCACGCTTCACGGAGAACAAGCGCGACTGGAAGGAAGGCGACATGAACCAGCAGGTGGAGCTTGAGCTTCTCCCCTCGCACATCGACTTCGGCACGGCAGCCGCATAAACCGGAACATCAACAACAACATCATCAATCAAAAATATGAGCGACAAAAAGGAAACCAGCCTCAACGGCATTGAACTGAACGTAGATAACGGCGGCCTGAGCACCGAGCAACTCTCGGCACTCAAGCACACGCACGGCAGGATTCACGAGATAACCGTGGACGACGAGGAGGCCGGCATAAGGCTGAAGGGCTACTTCAAGCGCCCGGACATGAACACGATGCAGGCCGTGAGCAGCGTGTCGAAGCGCAACGAGGTGCAGGGCGGAGAGATTCTCTTCGACAACTGCTGGCTCGGCGGCGCACAGCTGCTGAAGAATGACGCCGTCTACAAGATGGAGGGAATCGCCGCGCTCAGTGGACTCTTCGGCAAGTGCAAGCATGAGCTAAAAAACTGGTAGAGGCACACCGGCTGTCGGACGACGACTACGACTCCGGCGAGATAGCCAAAGGGTGTGCCTTGATACGGGCAAATTTCGGAATAGACCCGGGGGCGCTCACGGAAACGGAATGGGCGATGCTGTTCAACCAGGCCGTATGGCTGGAGCGCTCCCGGCTTATAAACCAGGCGAAGATACTGAGCCAACTCTTTTCGACGGGCAATGAGTAACTACAACTTCAACTATTCGTTCAACATATCGGGCAACTGCAACGCGGTTGTGCAGGAGATTGCGGAAAATGTCGGCAATCTCCGCACGAACCTGACGCAGACCACATCGATATGGGATAGCTTTGAAGGGAAGCTCCTTGCCCTTAATCAATTCACAGACTACCTCGGAAACCTCCGCAATTCGTTTGCGGAGACAATGGCCCCAGGTGCGGCGCTCAATGCGAGCCTCGCCGACCTGGCGGCCATTTCCGGTGCGACCGGCAAGGAACTCGACACTGTAGAGAAATTCGCGCGGCGCACGGCCAGGGAATTCGGCGGTTCCGCATCCGGCGCCGTGGAATCGTACAAGCTGCTGCTCTCGCAACTGTCGCCGGAGCTGACAAAGAACACAGAGGCTCTGGACGCGATGGGCCGCAACGTGGCCATTCTGTCGAAGACCATGGGCGGCGACACAACCGCCGCCGCAGAGGTGCTGACGACCGCCATGAACCAGTACGGCGTGTCGCTCGAGGACCCGATGGAGGCGAGCCGGCAGATGGCCGACATGATGAACATAATGGCGGCCGCCGGACGCGAGGGTTCGGCTGAGCTTCCGACCATCAAGGTCGCCCTGGAGCAGTGCGGTATGGCGGCGAAAGCCGCCGGGGTTTCGTTCGCCGAGACCAACGCCGCCATACAGGTACTCGACAAGGCCGGCAAGAAGGGTTCCGAGGGCGGCGTGGCGCTCCGCAACGTTATGGCCACTCTCGCCCAGGGACGATTCCTGCCGAAAGACGTGCAGCAGGAACTTGCCGCTGCCGGTGTGAGCATCAACGACCTCACCGACCAGTCGAAGACGCTGGCGGAAAGGCTGACGATACTGAAGCCGGTAATGGCGGACTCCGCGCTGTTCTCAAAGCTGTTCGGACGAGAGAACGCCAATGCCGCTATGGCACTTGTGCAGGGTACGGAGCAGGTCGAAAAATGGACCGATGCAATCTCCGGAACCAATACCGCTGTCGAGCAGAGCAAGCTCATAATGGAGACCTATAACGAGAAGCTGGCACGTATCAACGCACGGTTCGACGACATCAAGATCTCCATCTTCAACTGCTGCGGGGACCTCGGCATCTGGGTCGAGGTAGTCGCCGGAGCGCTTATCCCGGTGTCGCAGCTCATACCCCTTGTAAGCGGACTTGCCAAGGCGATACTGTTCCTGCGCACGGTCAACTTCAAGAGTGCCTTCAGCGGTGTCGTAACCAGAATCCGGAGCATTATTGCCGGACTTATGATGATGAATGTCTCGCTGGGCGTAACCGGCGGATTCTGGACTGCGTTCAAGGTAATAGCGCAGAACGCCTGCCGTTCAATCGGCGTCGCGATAATGAACATTCCCATTGTCGGCTGGATTGCCGCCGGAATCGCCGTGGTCATTGCTGTGGTGCAGCAGCTGTGGGACAAATGCAAGGGATTCCGCATCGCCGTGTTCACGGCGTGGGAAGCAATCAAAGCCGCCGGAAACGCCGTGTGGATTATCCTGAAGGCTATCGGCGAGCAGATAGCCATTGCCTTCAATACGGTCAAGGAGAAGATAAAGCCGGTCATTGACTTCTATATCTCTATGTGGGGCAAGGTATTTAATGCCGTCGGCTCCGTATTCTCGTGGATAAAGGGCGCGTTCAACAACGTGGTCGGCTTCATCGCTTCGATACCGGCGCGTGTCGGGGCCATATTCGCCGTTGTGCGCGCCCGTGTGGCAGCCGTGGCCGATTGGATAACCTCTGCCTTCCGGAGCGCCGTGGAGGCAATCATATCGGCGTGGAACGGAATATGCGATGCAGTCAGCTCCGCAGTCAATTGGATAGCATCCACTGTGTCCGCGGTGTGGAACCGTATTTTAGAAGTTGTATCGACATTCTCCCAAAGAGTGGTTGCCATATTCTCATCGATATGGGAGGCTATCAGAGGTTTCGCCCTGCGCGTGGCCGGGATATTCGTCAACGTGTTCAACCGCATCAAGGGTGCGTTCACTTCCGTCCGGAACTGGATAGTCGGCGTGGTCAACGCCATCATCGCCAAGGTAAAGAGTATCTGCGCTCCTCTGGTCAATGCCTTCAATACCGTGGCCGCAAAAATCAAATCTGTGTTCGGCAGTGTCCTCAATTGGGTAAAGGCAAAGATTGACTCCGTCATCAACTGGTTCATAAACCTCTACAACAAGATTGCCGAGGTCATGAACTGGGAGAAGATAAAGAGTGCAGGCAAGGCCGCCGGAGAGGCGAGCTGGAGCAAGGACCATCCTGCCGAACGCGCGACACCTGTCGATGCCGATGCCGGCACTCCTGCTGCTACGGGTGGAACCTCAGATGCAGGAAACAGTTCTGCCGGGAGTGGGGGCGGCACATCGTCCATCGGTGCCGGACTCGGAAGCATCGGCGGCAAATCCGACAAGACGGACCGCGTAAAGAATATAACAATCAACATCGAGAAGCTCGTGGACACGCTGACAATCTCCACCACGAACCTGCAGGAAAGCAAGGAGCGAATAAAGGACATTGTGGCCGAGGCACTGCTTTCCGCAGTCAATGACGCTAATTATGCCGTATGAACATGAAGGATTACAATCTTGAGATAGTAAACGCGCGGTTTGTGGCATCGGCGTGGCTGGTGCGGGGGAAGAGTCTGCTGTACCGGCTGCGACCGGAGGGAGGGAACCGCGGCGGGATGCGCCAGGAGGACTACAAGCTGGGGACGCTTCCGGCGGAGAAAGTCGGGGGGAGCAGTGCGGAAGCCGGCACGGAGCTGAAGCTGACGGACACGGACCGGAAGGATCCGGAGTACTGGCTGGGTCGGTCGGCGCTGACGGACGTTGTGGTTAAGGTTCCGGAGATGGGAACTCTTGTGCTGAACGACGTGACGGTGAACGTGAGCCTTCAGAAAGAGATCGTGAAGACGCAGCTTGTGGGGCACAAGGGGACGATCAAAGAATACATCAGCGACGGGGACTACCAGCTGACGATGAGCGTGGGTGTGGTTGCGATGACGGACAGCAGGGAGCTGCTGGACCAGTATCCGGAACAGGCGATGGCGACGCTGCGGAAAGTGCTGGAACGGCCGGAGGCTCTTGAGGTGAGTTCGGCGTTTCTGGACGTGTTCCAGGTGAACCGTATAGTAGTGACGGGGTTCTCGGCGAAGCAGATGACCTACGCGAACCGACAGCTTGTGGAGATCACGGCGCTGAGCGACGACGACTACGTGATAAAGAGCACGGAATATTAACGGGATTTAAACGCTGTTTGAATGGCATTCGACAAGACCGAGATAAAGACGAAACTCGCCGCGGCGTTCGGGGCGATCAAGGAGACGGACAAAGCGACCGACAAAGTGGCGGCCGCGATAGCCGACGCACTGGAAGCAATGATAAGCATGCTCGAGGTGGAGGTGCGCGTGGAAGTATCCGCGGAGGTGGCCGCGGTTCCTGCGACGGTAGCCATAGACGAGACAATGAAAGGGAGAGTGAAATGAACGGGATAACGACAGAACCGGGCAGCGGCGACCTGCTGATCGTGAACGGCGGGATGATAATAGCCGGGACGGAGTCGCAGACCGTGGAACATGTGCTGCTGGCGAACCGCGGTGAATACAAGGAGCATCCCTGTCTGGGGGCCGAGATCCGGAAGATGCAGCACGGACCGGGCGGAAGGCTGTGGTGCGCGCGGGCGCGGACGATGTGCCAGGCGGCGGGTGCAGACGTGAGCTCGGTGGAGATGACGGGAGAAGGGAGGATAACCGTGAGATGAAGGCGACGGCGAGATACGGGCAATGGCTGGGGGACGTAGCCCTGGCGAAGACCGGGGCTCTGGAGGGGGTGTGGGCACTGGCCGTGCGGAACGGACTGAGCGTGACCTCGGAGCTGGAGACGGGCCAGGAGCTGGAATGGCAGCCGGAGGACGTGGAGGACAGCGGGGTTGCGAACATCTACCGGACAGAGAGGATAGAGCCGGCGACGGGTGCGCGGGAAGAAGATATACTGGCACTGCTGGCGGAACCCGCTGCAGAGCCTGACAACGACAGGATAGAAGAAGACCCGGCAGAGGAGCCGAACACGGCATCGCGGGTATTCAACAACATATTCGACAAACAATTCTCATAATACAGAAAGGAGACAGAATGAAAAAGGAATGGAAGCCGGAGGAGCTCCGGGAGACATCGGAGGAGATCCGCGGGGCAACGCTGGCGAAGTCGATCACGCCGGAAATGGTCGGCGGGACGCTGTCCGGGCTGACGGAGGCACTGGCCGAGGTAGTGGACGTGCTGGGGGAGATACCGCGGGAGCACGTGACAGTGAAGGTGCGGGGCTACGACGGCACCGGGGGCGTAAGCGGCGCCGGGGCGACGGTGTGGCTCGATGTATTCAACACCAAGGGTTACCCGGCAGTGTCGATACCGCGGCAGGAACTGACGTGCAACGAGAACGGCGTGGTGGAGTTCGACATTCCCCATGGGTTCAAATATGCGGTGTTCTCGCAGTTAGACGGGCTTGGAGCATCGTTTCAACTTGTCTTTCAGTCGGCGGTGCCTGAGCGTCATATAACGCTTTGGAATTTGCCTATCGGAGTGTGGGCGCTTGGCCATACGGATATGGCGCACTATGCAAACTCCGAGGATCCGGAGGACACCGGTGAGTGGTATTACGCCGTCCCCTTTGTAACAAACACATTTCTCGATGAAATTCCCGAGGAGGTATATGCGTGGGACGTTGACGAGGAGAAAGGCTTCAATACAGAGGGAGGATGGTATATCGGCATTCTCGTGTCCACCGCAGACACTTCCTTTGCCATCGGCAGAAACTCGAAATCAAAGGACAGTATGGTATGGTGCGACAGCGAGGACTATTTCACCCATATTCCAGGTTTTAATTATTTTGTCGAAAACGACAATATGCCGTATGACTATAACGCGGCGGAAGAGGCTGCACGACAGGACTTAGACGGTCATCTTAATACGGCAAAGATATTGTCGTACAGCCCGACGCATATATCGGCAAGATTCTGCGCAAATCAGTTGTGCGATTTAGATGAGCGACGCTTTCTGCCATCGGCGGGGCAGCTCTGTTTGATGCAGCTCAACAGAACGGCAATAAACGCGCTGATGAAAGCAGACGCTGATCTCGGCAACGAGGGCTTTGAGCTTTTGCCTTATCAAAATGACAAAGGGCAATGGCAGAACCCGTCTAATGATGGTTGGTGGTGGTCGAGCACCCCGCTGTCCTGCCGCTGCTCGTGGGTTGTCGGCTACAATGGCACCATCAACAACATCACCAGCTACTACACTAACGACGTGCGGGCGGTGTCGGCTTTTCATTTTGAGTATTAAACC
>ENA-UALF01000159-UALF01000159.1-human-gut-metagenome-genome-assembly--contig:-NODE-159-length-41142-cov-21.761214_pt1 | contig 41142 bp, 44 predicted proteins | sample MGYA00243698_ERZ654464 | MGnify/ENA primary metagenome ERZ654464 (study PRJEB26926, sample SAMN06164595) | human gut metagenome | biome: ENVO:00009003; feature: ENVO:2100002; material: ENVO:00002003...
CACATTAGTTAATCGCCCTCAAATCTGTCAACACTTTTCAGGGATAGTCAAAATGACAAAATCGGCTTGTCTTGTTATCCGCGATTTTTAGTATTTTGGTCGTTAATTTGGTCAATTTGCCCCGAAATTAAGGAATTCTTCAAAAATTAATAAATTTTTACACGTTTTTCTTGCGTAACATTTTTTTAGTATGAAAAATTTAACTAATTTTGCTTTGCAAACGCGGGAAACCCGTTTGTATGGAACACAGACAAGACAATAAGAAAGATGGCAAGTCAAAAATCTTTTAGTAATAGTGATATAATTGTAAGTTAGTGGTTGAGTAGGAAAATCGTTGGCTTGTGAAAGCAGGCGCTATCTAAAAAATCACAGATGCAGGATGGTTGTGAAACCGTGCTGCATTTTGTTTTTATGTGCAATGTGTGTTACGTTGCGGTTATAATTTGTGTAAGCGGCGAAATATTCTTAAATTTGCAAGCCAAGGGGAATCGTTAACCTTGCTGCCGCGCGGATGCGGCGGTGGAAACAACTTTATTCAGAATGAGCAATCGGGATTCAGGCACCAAGGTGGTGCTGTATGATACAGAGGCAAATTACCGTAATCTGCTTCCGCTGAGTTACACTCGGCCTGTGGGAGCATTCAGAGTGGGCATCGACACGCTGGCCGACAAATGGAAGGCCATGCTGCCGGGCGATTACCAGTGGCTGACACGGCCATGCCTGCGCGAGAAGTTTCCCGGCGAGTACGGCGCTCCGGGCGAGGAATGCGTGTACATAGCCGGCAACGTGCTGGCCGACAACGAGCTGGTGCAGCAGGTCAAGCAGCTTGAACCGGGTCATGGTCTGGCAGATGCCGACGGTCTCTGGGCATGGCGCGGCACATACCAGCAGTTCCTGAGCCTGACCGACAACGACGCCACCGACAACATACCCACAGGCGTGATAAAGGAAAAGGACGAGCGCATCGCCGACTGCGACACGCGCGGCCGACGCATCAACTATGTATTCGACATCTTCCTTAAGAACGAGCAGGCCCTGCTTGAAGATTATCACCGCTACTGCTACGGCCGCAAGTCGAACGCGCCGGACGAGAGTACGCGCGTCATCGGCCCGATGTATCAGCCCGACGGCACTCCGAGCCTCATGATAGAGGAGGGGGCAACTGTGATCGGCGCCACGCTGAATGTGACCGGCGGGCCTATATATATAGGAAAGGACTGTCAGGTGATGGAGGGTGCGTGTCTGCGCGGGCCCATCGCCATGCTTGAGGGCACACGCATCCGCATGGGCGCGAAGATATACGGAGGCACCACGTTCGGCCCCAACTGCCGCATCGGCGGCGAGGTGGACAATACGGTGATATTCGGCTACAGCAACAAGGCTCACGACGGCTACCTGGGCAACGCCGTGATAGGAGAGTGGTGTAACCTGGGGGCCGGCTGCAACGCCTCGAACCTGAAGAACGACTACACCAAGATACGCGTCTGGAACTATGCGCGCCGAGGCTTCATGAAGACCGACCTGCAGTTCTGCGGCCTGATCATGGGCGACCACAGCAAGGCGGCCATCAACACCATGTTCAACACCGCCACCGTGGTGGGTGTGGGCGTGAATTTCCACGGCTCAGGTTTTCCGAGGCCGTTCATCCCGAGTTTCCAGACGGGCAGCCCTGCAGGATTTACCGACGTAAGCGTAGACCAGTTCTTCAAGGTGGCCGCCGTTGTGATGGGTCGCCGCGGCATCGAGCTGACCGACGTGGACCGCCGCATGTTCGAGTTCATTCACCGGTCCGCCTCCGAGTTCAAGAGATAATGCGTGTGTAGTAATTCGGAATTTTGAATCCTGAATTTTGAACAAGCGCGAACGGAATATAAAAAGTGTTGAAAAACGAACAAAGCACTTGCATAAGAAGCTAATTTTTAGTAACTTTGCAAAGTTTTTCGGGGCAAAACGCCTGATGCGTCTAACTAATCGATTGGCACTCAGTCGGTTGGCGGGCGTTTATGGTGTGTATGCCGTGAAACCGATTATGGATAAAACAGAATAAACAAAAAATAAAAAAGCAACAGAATGCCAACAATTCAGCAATTAGTACGCAAGGGTCGTACGGTGATGAAGGACAAGAGCAAGTCTCCTGCGCTGGATTCCTGCCCGCAGCGTCGAGGCGTTTGCGTGCGTGTGTACACCACGACGCCCAAGAAGCCTAACTCGGCAATGCGAAAAGTAGCACGTGTCCGTCTGACTAACGGCAAGGAGGTTAACTCCTACATCCCCGGAGAGGGCCACAACCTGCAGGAGCACTCGATCGTAATGGTGCGCGGCGGACGTGTAAAGGACCTTCCCGGTGTTCGTTATCACATCGTACGCGGCACACTGGATACAGCCGGAGTGCAGGGACGCACCCAGCGTCGCAGCAAATATGGCGCAAAACGTCCGAAGGCAGCCAAGAAATAAACATCTGGCCAAGAATCAAAAAAGGTATAACCAGTTTTGATTTTTCGGACATGCTATGGTTGAGTAAACCCCGTGCAGAGGCACGGAGTTGAAGATTGTAAAAGCAGCCAAAATCAAAACATTAAACAAACAACAATGAGAAAAGCTAAGCCCAAGAAAAGGGTGATATTGCCCGATCCCGTATTTCACGACGTAAAGGTAACCAAGTTCGTGAACCATCTGATGTACGACGGGAAGAAGAACACGGCATATACAATATTCTACACCGCATTGGAGACCGTGAAGGCCAAGATGCCGAACGAGGAGAAGAGCGCGCTGGAGATCTGGAAGAAGGCTCTGGAGAACGTGACTCCTCAGGTGGAGGTAAAGAGCCGCCGTATCGGTGGCGCGACATTCCAGGTGCCGACGGAAATCCGCGGCGACCGCAAGGAATCGATATCCATGAAGAATCTCATCATTTTCGCACGCAAACGCGGCGGCAAGACGATGGCCGACAAGCTGGCAGCCGAGATCGTTGACGCATTCAACGACCAGGGTGGCGCCTTCAAGCGTAAGGAAGACATGCACCGCATGGCCGAGGCCAACCGCGCGTTCGCTCATTTCAGATTCTAAATTCAGAGATTCAAGATGGCTAAACACGACGAGCTTCAGTATACACGTAACATCGGCATCATGGCTCATATCGATGCCGGCAAGACCACCACGTCCGAGCGTATCCTGTTCTACACCGGTCTTACCCACAAGATCGGCGAGGTACACGACGGCGCCGCAACAATGGACTGGATGGAGCAGGAGCAGGAGCGAGGCATCACGATCACATCGGCTGCCACCACCGCATTCTGGAAATACAATGGCGACAAATACAAGATCAACCTGATCGACACTCCGGGACACGTTGACTTCACCGTCGAGGTGGAGCGTTCGCTGCGCGTCCTGGACGGTGCCGTGGCTACGTTCTGCGCCGTAGGCGGCGTGGAGCCCCAGTCCGAGACCGTATGGCGCCAGGCTGAGAAATACAACGTGCCCCGTATCGGTTACGTCAACAAGATGGACCGTTCGGGCGCAAACTTCTTCGAGGTTATGCGTCAGATGCGCGAGCTTCTGGGCGCCAACCCCGTGGCAATCCAGATTCCTATCGGCGCCGAGGAGACATTCAAGGGCGTCGTGGACCTGGTGAAGATGAAGGCCATCCTGTGGCACGACGAGAGCATGGGCGCCGAATACTCCGAGGAGGAGATTCCCGAGTCGCTCAAGGCCGAGGCCGACGAATACCGCGACAAGCTGCTCGAGGCTCTGGCAGAGTGCGACGACACCCTGATGGAGAAATACTTCGACGATCCCTCCACCATCACGATGGACGAGGTGAAGGCAGCCATCCGCAAGGGCACACTGGCCATGGCCATCCAGCCCATGACCTGCGGATCGTCGTTCAAGAACAAGGGCGTGCAGACCCTGCTTGACGCAGTCTGCGCTTACCTGCCCAGCCCCGAGGACGCAGGCGCCATCGAAGGCACCGCAGTGGGCAGCGACGAGATCGAGACCCGCGAGCCCAGCCCCGAGGCACCCATGTGCGCCCTGGCGTTCAAGATTGCTACCGACCCGTATGTGGGCCGTCTGACTTTCTTCCGCGTATATTCGGGTCAGGTAGAGGCAGGATCGTACGTACTCAACACCCGTTCGGGCAAGAAGGAGCGCGTGTCGCGTCTGTTCCAGATGCACTCCAACAAGCAGAACCCGATGGAGAAGATAGGCTGCGGCGACATCGGCGCAGGCGTAGGCTTCAAGGACATCCGCACCGGCGACACGCTGTGTGACGAGAACCATCCCATCGTGCTCGAGGCAATGGAGTTCCCCGATCCCGTAATCGGTATCGCCGTAGAGCCCAAGACGCAGAAAGACCTCGACAAGCTGGGCGTAGGCCTGCAGAAGCTGGCCGAGGAGGACCCCACGTTCCGCGTGGAGACCAACGAGGAGACAGGCCAGACCGTAATCAGCGGTATGGGCGAGCTTCACTTGGACATCATCATCGACCGTCTGCGCCGCGAGTTCAAGGTAGAGTGCAACCAGGGCCGTCCGCAGGTTACATACAAGGAAGCCATCACACGTTCCGCCGAGCTTCGCGAGGTATTCAAGAAGCAGACCGGTGGTCGCGGTAAGTTCGCCGACATCATCGTACGCATCGAACCCGCCGACGAGGACTTCGAGGGCAGCCTGCAGTTCATCGACGAGGTGAAGGGCGGTAACGTGCCCAAGGAGTACATTCCTTCGGTACAGAAGGGCTTCCAGACCGCTATGAAGAACGGCGTACTGGCCGGCTATCCCGTAGAGAAGCTGAAGGTGACTCTGCTTGACGGTAGCTTCCACCCCGTTGACTCCGACCAGCTGAGCTTCGAGCTCGCCGCCATCCAGGCGTTCAAGCACGGATCGGAGAAGGCAGGCCCCGTCCTGATGGAGCCTATCATGAAGATCGAGGTAGTTACCCCCGAGGAGTCGATGGGTGACGTGATCGGCGACCTCAACAAGCGCCGCGGTCAGGTAGAGGGCATGGAGACCAGCCGCAGCGGTGCCCGCATCGTCAAGGCTACGGCACCTCTGGCCGAGATGTTCGGTTATGTGACCGCCCTGCGTACCATCACTTCGGGTCGTGCCACCAGCACCATGACCTTCAGCCACTACAGCGAGGTAAGCCCGTCCATCGCACGCTCGGTACTGACAGAGTGCAACGGCCGCGTAGACCTGCTCAAGTAATTCGCAATTTATAGTCATAACAGAAATATGAGCCAGAAAATCAGAATCAAACTCAAATCTTACGATCACAGCTTGGTCGACAAGTCGGCCGAGAAGATCGTAAAGACGGTCAAGAGCACCGGCGCAGTGGTAAGCGGTCCGATTCCGCTGCCCACTCACAAGCGCATCTTCACCGTGAACCGTTCGACGTTCGTCAACAAGAAGGCGCGCGAGCAGTTCCAGCTGTCGAGCTATCAGCGTCTCATCGACATCTATAGCAGCACGGCCAAGACTGTGGACGCCCTGATGAAACTCGAACTCCCCAGCGGCGTAGACGTAAGCATCAAGGTGTGATGCCGGAGTGAACAAAGCTGAAACAAGAATAAACAACCGTAAATACAACACGTAAAGAAATGCCAGGATTATTAGGAAAGAAAATCGGAATGACATCCGTTTTCAGTGCCGACGGCAAGAATGTGCCGTGCACTGTTATCGAAGTTGGTCCTTGCGTGGTTACGCAGATCAAGACTCTGGAGAAAGACGGTTACGAGGCAGTGCAGATCGGCTACCAGGAAGCCAAGGAGAAGCACGTTACAAAGCCCATGGCCGGACACTTCAAAGCCGCAGGCGTAGCACCGCAGCGCCACTTGGCCGAGTTCAAGTCGTTTGAGACCGTACCCGCACTGGGCGAGACACTGACCGTGGAGATGTTCCAGGAGGGTGGTTTCGTAGACGTAGTAGGCACCTCGAAGGGTAAAGGCTTCCAGGGTGTGGTAAAGCGTCACGGATTCGGCGGCGTAGGCCAGAGCACACACGGCCAGCACAACCGTCTCCGCGCGCCCGGTTCAATCGGCGCCTGCTCGTATCCCGCGAAGGTATTCAAGGGACTGCGCATGGCCGGACAGATGGGCAACGAGCGCGTCACCGTACAGAATCTCCAGGTGATCAAGGTTATCCCGGAGCACAATTTGTTAATGATCAAGGGTTCCGTCCCTGGTCCCAAAGGTTCAATCGTCACAGTTGAGAAATAATGGAATTAGCAGTTTACAATATCAAAGGTGAGGACACAGGCCGCAAGGTCACCCTCAATGACGAGGTATTCGGCCGCGACCTTAGCGAGGGTAATGCCGAGCATACCCTTTATCTCGACATCAAGCAGTACTTAGGGAACCAGCGTCAGGGCACCCACAAGAGCAAGGAGCGCAGCGAGGTATCGTACTCGACACGCAAGATCGGACGTCAGAAGGGTGGCGGCGGCGCACGTCGCGGCGACCTGAACAGCCCCGTGCTGTACCATGGCGGCCGCGTGTTCGGTCCCCGTCCCCGCGACTACCGCACCAAGCTCAACAAGAAGATGAAGGCTCTCGCACGCCGCATCGCATTGACAAGCCGTGCCAACGACAACAAGATCATCGTGGTGGAGAACTTCCAGTTCGACGCACCCAAGACCAAGAACTATATGGCGCTGGCCAAGAGCTTCAAGCTCGAGGACAAGAAAGTGCTGTTGGTGTTCCCCGAGAACAACGAGAATGTATATCTGTCGGTACGCAACGTTCCCAACGCGCTGCTGATGCGCGCACAGGACCTGAATGCCTACAGTGTTCTCAACAACGACGCCATGCTGGTAACAGAAGACAGCGTCGCCATCATCAACGACTTTAAATAAGGAGACACAACATGGATATACAGATCAAACCGCTGGTGACCGAAAAGGCCACCGCATACAGCGAGAAGCAGAACTGCTACACGTTCAAGGTGTCTCCCGACGCCAACAAGTTCCAGATCAAGGACCTTGTAGAGAAGATGTACAACGTGCGCGTGGAGAAGGTGAACATCTGCAACTACGCGGGCAAGCGTAAGTCTCGCTACACGAAGAAAGGGCTCATCCGCGGCCGTCAGGACGCCTTCAAGAAGGCATACGTGACAGTGGCCGAGGGCCAGACTATTGACTACTACAGCAATCTATAAAAAATGGCAGTAAGAAAATTCAAGCCCACTACTCCTGGGCAAAGGCACAAGGTTATTGGTGTGTTCAAAGGACAAATCACTGCTACCACACCAGAGAAGACTCTTACGGTCGGGAAGCGGAGCACAGGCGGCCGCAACTCGTCGGGCCATCTGAGCACCCGCTATCGCGGAGGCGGCCATAAGAGGAAATTGCGTCTCATCGACTTCAAGAGACAGAACGACGGAGTACCCGCAACGGTCAAGACGATCGAATACGATCCCAACCGTTCGGCCCGCATCGCCCTTCTGTACTATCAGGATGGTCAGAAGGCCTACATGATCGCCCCCAACGGGCTGGAGGTAGGTCAGACCGTAATCAGCGGCGAGGACGCTGCGCCCGAGGTAGGCAACTGCCTGCCCCTGTCGAAGATCCCCGTCGGTACGCTGATCCATTGTATTGAGCTTCGTCCGGGCCAGGGCGCCGAAATGGCGCGTTCCGCCGGAACGTTCGCACAGCTGACCTCGCGCGAGGGCAACTATGCGATCATCAAATTACCTTCGGGAGAAACCCGCCGCATCCTGCTGGCATGCCGTGCCACCATCGGCGTAGTGGGCAATTCCGACCATAACCTCGAGAAGAGCGGCAAGGCAGGCCGCAGCCGCTGGCTGGGCCGCCGTCCCCACAACCGTGGTGTGGTAATGAACCCTGTCGATCACCCCATGGGTGGTGGCGAGGGCCGTCAGAGCGGTGGTCATCCCCGTTCGCGTACGGGCCTCTATGCCAAGGGTCTCAAGACACGCTCGCCCAAGAAGCACAGCTCGAAGTATATAATTGAAAGAAGAAAGAAGTAATTTGATAAAGAAGCAATCATGAGTCGTTCGCTTAAAAAAGGACCGTTTATCAGCGTCAAGCTGGAGAAGAAGGTCGCAGCCATGGAGGAAAGCGGCAAGAAGAACGTCATCAAGACGTGGAGCCGTGCCTCGATGATCTCGCCTGACTTCGTGGGACATACATTTGCCGTGCACAATGGCAATAAGTTCATCCCGGTCTATGTGACTGAGAACATGGTGGGCCACAAGCTCGGAGAGTTCGCTCCGACGCGTACGTTCCGCGGCCACGCCGGCAACAAGAAGAAGTAACGGTCCCCGCTAACCAAAGAAAAAACAGAATACAATGGGTGTAAGAAAAAGAAATGCAGCCGATGCGATGAAGGAAGCCCGCAAGAGCACGTATGGCGCGAAGCTTCGCAACATACCGTCGTCGCCCCGCAAGATGCGTCTGGTAGTGGACATGATCCGCGGCCAGGAGGCGTTCAAGGCACTCGGCATATTGAAATTTTCCAACAAGGAAGCTTCGCGCAAGGTCGAGAAGCTTCTCCGGTCGGCCATCGCCAACTGGGAACAGAAGAACGAGCGCAAGGCCGAGGCCAACGAGCTCTATGTAAAGACAGTGTTCGTAGACGCCGCACCGATGCTGAAGCGCATGCGCCCCGCACCCCAGGGCCGTGGCTACCGCATCCGCAAGCGCTCAAATCACGTGACATTGTTCGTAGACACAATTGACTCCAAAAAAGACTGACGCAAATGGGACAGAAAGTTAATCCGATCAGCAACCGTCTGGGCGTGATCCGCGGTTGGGACTCTAACTGGTACGGCGGTAAGAAATATGGCGAGACCCTCCTGGAGGACTCCAAGATCCGCAAGTACCTGCACAAGCGTCTGGAGAAAGCAAGTGTGTCGCGCATCATCATCGAGCGCACGCTGAAAATGGCCACCATCACGATCGCCACATCGCGTCCCGGCCTGATCATCGGCAAGGGCGGCAAGGATGTGGACATCCTGAAGGAGGAGCTGAAGAAGCTCACCGACAAGGACGTGCAGATCAACATCTACGAGATCAAGCGTCCCGAGCTGGACGCCGAGATCGTGGCCAACAACATCGCTCGTCAGATCGAGAACAAGGTGGCTTACCGTCGTGCCGTTAAGATGGCCGTGGCCGGCACCATGCGCATGGGCGCCGAGGGTATCAAGGTTCAGGTCAGCGGACGTCTGAACGGCGCCGAGATGGCCCGCAGCGAGATGTTCAAGGAAGGCCGTACGCCTCTGCACACACTCCGCGCCGACATCGACTACGCTATGGTCGAGGCCCTCACCAAGGTGGGTATCATCGGTATCAAGGTATGGATCTGCCGCGGCGAGGTCTATGGCAAGAAGGAGCTGACCCCCACCTACGTGGCCGGCCAGAAAGAGCCCGGACGCCCCATGGCTCCGCGCAGAGAGCGTGGCGGATTCCGCAACAAGAAGAATAATAACAATCGCTAAAAAGAACCTGGATAATGTTACAGCCTAAGAAAACAAGGTACCGTCGCTCGCAAAAGGGACGGATGAAGGGCGAGGCCCAGCGCGGCAACCAGCTGGCTTTCGGCTCGTTCGGTATCAAGACTCTGGATTCGAAATGGATTACCGGCCGTCAGATCGAGGCTGCCCGTGTGGCAGTGACCCGTTACATGCAGCGTCAGGGCCAGATCTGGATCCGCATCTTCCCGGACAAGCCTATCACCAAGAAGCCTGCCGAGGTGCGAATGGGTAAAGGTAAAGGTAACCCCGAGGGATTCGTAGCGCCTGTCACTCCCGGTCGTATCCTGATCGAGGTGGAGGGTGTTCCCTACGACGTAGCCAAGGAGGCACTCCGTCTGGCTGCCCAGAAGTTGCCCGTGCTCACCAAGTTTGTGGTGCGCCGCGACTATGACCCCTCGCAGAATGTCTGAAAACAATAAGCCGGAATCCCCATGCGGGGACTCCGGCTTCTGCAATCAAAATGAGCTTCCCTCATGCCCCCGGATGGGGACATGGGGGCGGTTTGTAATGATTTTTTGCCTTTTTAAGTTAATTTTTTGCGATTTAAGCATGTAAATTGCTGAAAAGTCAAGAATTTTTATTAATTTTGCGATTCGGAACGCGGATGCAAAAATCCGTGTGCCCAAAATAGATTAACGAGAGAAATGAAAAAGGAAGAAATCAAGGAATTAAGCGTTCAGGAACTGAAGGCCCAGATAGAGGTCTCGGAGAAGGCTTATCGTGAATTGAAAGTAGCGCACGCGATTACTCCCTCAGGCAACCCGGCAAAGATCACCAGTGACCGTCGTCACATTGCCCGTCTGAAGACGATATTGCGTCAGAAGGAGCTGGCCGCAGCTTCCAGCGCTGAGTAACAACACTGCTGACAATCTGTAGAAAGAAATGGAAGAACAGAAAAGACATCTTAGAAAAGAGCGTGTCGGAGTGGTTTCGAGCAATAAGTGCGACAAGACCATCACTGTAGAGATCAAATGGAAGGAGAAACACCCCATCTACGGTAAGTTTGTCAATAAGACAAAGAAATATCACGCACACGACGAGAAGAACGAATGCAGCGTAGGCGACAAGGTGCGTCTGATGGAGACACGCCCTCTGAGCAAGACGAAGCGTTGGAGACTTGTAGAAATCATCGAAAAAGTTAAGTAACCATGATACAGACCGAATCACGTTTGACAGTTGCCGACAACAGTGGAGCCAAGGAAGTACTCTGCATCCATGTGTTGGGAGGCACCGGACGCCGCTATGCGAGCGTAGGCGACACGATCGTGGTGACCGTAAAGAGCACCATACCGTCGTCGGAGGTTAAGAAGGGTACCGTGTCCAAGGCTGTAGTGGTACGTACCAAGAAAGAGATACGTCGCGCTGACGGAAGCTATATCCGTTTCGACGACAATGCCTGCGTGCTGCTCAACAACAACGGCGAGCTCCGCGGCACCCGTATCTTCGGCCCGGTGGCCCGCGAGCTGCGCGCCGCCAACATGAAGATTGTCTCACTGGCACCCGAGGTACTTTAATCGTTAATTTCTAAGTTTAGACAAATGGCAAAATTGCATATAAAGAAAGGGGATACGGTCTATGTCAACGCCGGCGACGACAAGGGCAAGACAGGCCGTGTGCTCGAGGTGCAGGTGAAGAAAAACCGAGCCATCGTAGAGGGGATCAACATCGTCTCCAAGAGCACGAAGCCGACGGCCAAATATCCGCAGGGCGGAATCGTAAAGCTGGAGGCTCCGGTGCATATTTCGAATCTTAATGTGGTAGACCCGAAGACGGGCAAGCCCACCCGCATAGGACGCCGCCGCAACGAGGCCGGCAAACTGGTGCGTTACGCTAAAAAATCAGGAGAGGAGATCAAATAATGAGCGAGACAACACTTAGCAAAGCGTATAAGGAGCGTATCGCTCCGGAACTGACCGAAGAGTTCAAGTATACGACTCCGATGCAGGTTCCCCGCCTGGTGAAGATCGTGATAAACCAGGGACTGGGCGACGCTACCCAGGACAAGAAGCTGATTGAGACCGCCGTGAACGAGATTACGGCCATCACGGGCCAAAAGGCAGTGCCCACACTGTCGCGCAAGGATATCGCCGCATTCAAGCTGCGTAAGAAGATGCCCGTAGGCGTGATGGTGACCCTGCGCCGCGAGAAGATGTACGAGTTTCTGGAGCGCCTGGTGCGCGTGGCTCTGCCCCGTATCCGCGACTTCAAGGGCATCAATTCCAAGCTCGACGGCCGTGGCAACTACACGCTGGGTATCACCGAGCAGATCATCTTCCCCGAGATCAATATAGACAATGTTCCCAAGCTTCAGGGTATGAACATCACGTTCGTGACGAGCGCCAAGACTGACGAGGAAGGCTTCGCCCTGCTCAAGAAGTTCGGCTTGCCCTTCAAGAAGTAATAACTTATTATAACTTAAAGAAAGCATGGCAAAAGAATCAATGAAGGCTCGCGAGGTGAAGCGTCAGCGGATGGTGGCCAAATATGCAGAGAAGAAGGCAGCGCTGAAGAAGGCCGCCCTCGCCGATGCAGAAGGCAACATCGACTACGAGGCTCTGACCAAGCTGCAGAAGCTTCCCCGCAACGCAAGCAAGGTGCGTCTGCACAACCGTTGCGAGCTTACCGGCCGTCCCAAGGGATATATGCGTCAGTTCGGCATTTCGCGAATCCAGTTCCGCGAGATGGCTTCCGCAGGCCTGATCCCCGGTGTGAAGAAGGCAAGCTGGTAATGCGAGGACCCCGGTTTATTCCGAAGCTACGGGCAGAGGATAATAAACCACCCCGCATCGACGTTAAGAAATAGATAACCATCTCGGATCCCGCAAGGGTGTCCGAGGTGGCTTCGACATGAGAGTTTTAATGTTTTAATATTGTTCGGTAAATCTGAATCAATTAATTACAATGACTGATCCGATAGCAGATTATTTGACAAGACTGCGGAATGCCATCATGGCGGGTCACCGCGTGGTGGAGATTCCCACGTCTAAGATGAAGAGGGAGATCACAAAGATCCTCTTCGACCAAGGCTACATCCTGAACTACAAGTTCGATGACACGAACGCTCCGAAGGGTGTGATCAAGATTGCCTTGAAGTATGATCCGGTGGACAAGGTAAGCGCCATCACCAACCTGCACCGCGTTTCGCGTCCGGGTTTGCGCCAGTACACCGGTTACAAGGACATGCCCCGCGTTCTGAACGGCCTGGGCATCGCGATTCTGAGCACCTCCCAGGGTGTGATGACCAACAAGGAAGCAGCCGAGCGCAAGATCGGCGGCGAAGTATTGTGTTACGTATATTAACGGAAGGAGGTAATTATGTCAAGAATAGGAAAGGCACCGATTGCAATACCTGCCGGCGTAACGGTAACGGTCAAGGGAAATGACGTAACGGTCAAGGGCCCGAAGGGAGAACTGAGCCAGACGGTAAATCCGGACATCGCCGTAGAGGTGAAGGACGGACATGTATATGTGACTCGTCCGAGCGACGACAAGGAGCACCGCTCGCTTCACGGTCTGTACCGCGCGCTGATCCACAACATGGTTGTAGGCGTGTCGGAGGGCTACAAGAAGGAGATGGAGCTGGTGGGCGTAGGTTATCGCGCCACGGCCACGGGCCAGGTTCTGGAGCTCGCGCTGGGATTCAGCCACGCTATCTATATCAAGCTTCCCAAGGAGATCAAGGTAGAAGCCAAGACAGAGCGTAACAAGAACCCGCTGATAATACTGGAGAGCAGCGACAAGCAGCTTCTGGGCCAGGTATGTGCCAAGATCCGCTCGCTGCGCAAGCCGGAACCCTACAAGGGCAAAGGTATCAAGTTTGTGGGCGAGATTATCCGTCGCAAGTCCGGCAAGTCGGCTAACGCTAAATAATTGAAGCATTATGGTATCCAAGATAGCAAGAAGAAATAAGATCAAGACCCGCATACGCGGCAAGGTGTCCGGCACGGCCGAGCGTCCGCGCATGACGGTGTTCCGCTCGAACAAGAGCATATACGTGCAGCTTGTAGACGACCTGAAGGGCGCCACTCTGGCGTCGGCTTCGTCCAAGGGACTCGAGGGAGGCACAAAGACAGAGATCGCGGCCAAGGTAGGCGAGGCCATCGCAGGCAAAGCCAAGGAGCAGGGTATCGAGACGGTAGTGTTCGACCGTAACGGCTACCTGTACCATGGACGTGTAAAATCATTGGCAGACGCAGCCCGCAAGGGAGGCCTTAAATTTTAACAGGAATCATGGCAAAGAAGAACAATCAGGTAAAGACGACTAATGATTTGGAATTGCAGGATCGCCTGGTGGCCATCAACCGCGTTACCAAGGTAACCAAGGGTGGACGGGCGTTCAGTTTCGCGGCTATCGTCGTGGTCGGCAACGGCGACGGCATCATCGGCTGGGGACTGGGCAAGGCCAACGAAGTTACGGCAGCCATCGCCAAGGGCGTTGAGGCAGCCAAGAAGAATCTTATCAAGGTGCCTGTGTACAAGGGCACGATTCCCCACGAGGTGAACGCCAAGTTCGGCGGCTCGCGCATCTTCCTGAAGCCCGCATCGGAAGGTACCGGAGTTAAGGCCGGTGGCGCTATGCGTGCCGTTCTGGAGAGCGTAGGCGTGACCGACGTGCTGGCCAAGTCTAAAGGCAGCTCCAACCCCCACAACCTGGTGAAGGCTACCATCGAGGCTCTCGGCGAACTCCGCAGCCCGGCTCAGATAGCCAAGCAGCGCAGCATACCCGTGGAGAAAGTGTTTAACGGCAAATAATTTGCAAGGAAATGGCACAGATTAAAATCACACAGATAAAGAGCCGCATCAACTGCCCCAAGGTGCAGAAGGAAACACTGGACGCACTCGGACTGCACAAGATGCACCACACCGTGGTGAAGGAAGACACTCCCTCGATCCGCGGCATGATCAAGACAGTACACCACCTGGTGGAAGTAACGAACATCTAAGAAGACGAAGGAAATGGAATTGCATAATTTACAGCCGGCTGTAGGCAGCAATAAGAAGAACAAGCGCGTAGGACGTGGCACGGGATCGGGCTACGGCGGTACATCGACACGCGGACACAAGGGCGCCAAGTCGCGTTCCGGCTACAAGCGTAAGATCGGCTTCGAGGGCGGTCAGATGCCTCTGCAGCGTCGTGTGCCGAAGTTCGGCTTCAAGAACATCAACCGTGTGGAGTACAAGGCCATCAACCTTGATGCCCTCGAGACACTGGCGGAGGCCGCCGGTCTGGAGCGCATCGACGTTCAGGCACTGCGCGACGCCGGCTTGGTGAACAAGAACGCCAAGGTGAAGGTGCTGGGCAACGGCTCCCTCACACACAAGCTCGAGGTGGAGGCCGACGCCTTCTCGAAGAAGGCCGAGGAAGCCATCACGGTTGCCGGTGGCACAGTAGTGAAAAAATAACCGACTCTCACAATGGGATTTACTAAAACAATCAAGAACATCTGGAGCATCGAGGATCTGCGCAAGCGCATCGGCATCACGCTGCTGCTTGTCATCATCTATCGGTTCGGATGTTATGTAGTGTTGCCGGGCATCAATCCGGACGAGCTCGTGGCCCTGAAGAATTTCACGGCCGACGGTCTGATGCAGCTGCTCGACATGTTCTCGGGCGGTGCGTTCTCACAGGCCTCCATCTTTGCGTTGGGTATCATGCCGTACATCACGGCATCGATCGTAATCCAGCTGCTGGGCATGGTTCTGCCAGCCTTCCAGAAGATGCAGCGCGAGGGCGAGAGCGGCCGGATGAAGCTGAACCAGTACACACGCTATCTGACAGTGCTGATTCTGGCTCTGCAGGGTCCCGCTTACCTGATGAACCTGAAATACCAGGTGCAGGCTGCCGGCGGTCATGTCGAGCTGGGCATGATGTCCATCATCTTCATGACGATCGTGATGGCCGCAGGCTCCATGTTCATCATGTGGCTGGGCGAGCGCATCGACCAGAAGGGCGTGGGCAACGGTATCTCGTTCATAATCCTCATCGGTATCATAGCGCGCCTCCCGGAGTCCTTCATGCAGGAGTTCACAGGACGCCTGATGAACTCGGCCGGCGGCGGTCTGGTGCTGTTCCTGGTGGAGATCGTGATCCTGCTTGCCGTCATAGCCGGTGCGGTTCTTCTGGTGCAGGGCACACGCAAGGTTCCCGTACAGTATGCCAAGAAAGTGGTGGGCAACAAGCAATATGGCGGCGCGCGCAACTACATTCCCCTCAAGGTGAATGCAGCCGGCGTGATGCCTATCATCTTCGCTCAGGCCATCATGTTCATCCCCGTCACGCTGATTGGCTTCCGTCAGGAGCAGACCGGTTTCTTCGGCGCGATGACCGACATGTACGGATTCTGGTATAACTTTGTATATTTCCTGATGATCGTGGCGTTCACGTATTTCTATACGGCGATCACGGTGCGTCCGGCGCAGATGGCCGAGGAGATGAAGCGCAACAACGGATTCATCCCCGGCGTGAAGCCCGGCAAGCCCACCGTCGATTATCTTGATTCGATCATGTCGCGTATCACGCTTCCGGGCTCCATCTTCCTGGGCATCGTGGCCATACTTCCGGCCATCGCCCATGTATGCGGCCTGAACCGCAGCTTCGCATCCTTCTTCGGCGGCACGTCGCTGCTGATTATGGTGGGTGTGATCCTGGATACGCTGCGCATCATCGAGGGTCACCTGCTGATGCACCGTTACGACGGTCTGATGAAGGACGGCCGCATCAAGGGACGTACCACAGGCAACGGAGCTTTCTGATACAGGAGAGAATAAGATGATATACGTCAAGACGGCGGAAGAGATAGAGAAGATGCGGCTGGCCTCGGATTTGGTGAGCCGCACTCTCGGCGAGGTGGCCAAGTGGGTGAAGCCCGGTGAGACCACCCATCGTCTGGACTCCATAGCACGCGAGTTTATCCTCGACAACGGGGGTAAGCCCGCTTGCCTGGGGTACCAGGGATTCCCCGGCACCCTGTGTATCGAGGTGAACGAGACGGTGGTTCACGGATTTCCGTCGACCTATACGTTGCGCGAAGGCGACATCGTGGGCACGGACTGCGTGGCAGAACTGAACGGTTTCAACGGCGACAGCTGTTATACCTTTGCCGTGGGCGAGGTAGACGAGCAGAAGCGTCATCTTCTGGATGTGACTCTGCAGTCGCTGTACGTAGGCATAGAGCAGGCCCGTGCGGGCAAGCGCATAGGCGACATCGCCAATGCGGTGCAGACCTGGAGCGAGCGCCGCGGCCTGAGCGTGGTGCGCGAGATGTGCGGCCACGGCATAGGGCGGAGCATGCACGAGGATCCCGAGGTGCCCAACTACGGACGCCGCGGAATCGGCCCGATGCTGAAACCCGGAATGTGCATCTGCATCGAACCCATGATCAACGCCGGAAGCAAGAACATAGTGATAGCGCAGAACGGCTGGGAATGCCGCACGCGCGACCGCAAGCCCTCGGCCCACTTCGAGCACACGCTGCTCATAACCGAGGACGCTCCGGAGATACTCACCACCTTCCGCTACATAGAGGAGGCCTTAGGCATCCCCGTATCGGGCGACCGCCTGCAGGCGTAAACATTTTAAGAATCGGAAAGCAAACAGACTAATATGGCAAAGCAAGCAGCTATAGAGCAAGACGGTGTAATTCTCGAGGCCCTGAGCAACGCGATGTTCCGAGTGGAACTGACCAACGGCCATCAGATTATGGCACACATATCGGGAAAGATGAGAATGCACTACATAAAAATCCTACCCGGCGACAAGGTCAAGGTCGAGATGTCGCCCTACGACCTGTCGAAAGGCAGAATATCATTCAGATACAAATAATACCCAATATGAAAGTTAGAGCATCTGTAAAAAAGCGCACTCCCGACAGCAAAATCGTACGCCGCAAGGGGAGACTGTACGTGATCAACAAGAAGAATCCAAAATTAAAACAGCGTCAGGGCTAACCTCGTTTCCAGGAATGGAGAAAAATGGTTAACTTTGCACAAAAATAGATTAAAAGCTATATATGGCAGTAAGAATTGTCGGCGTAGATTTGCCGCAGAACAAACGAGGAGAGATAGCGTTGACGTATATCTTCGGCATCGGCCGGAGCTCGGCGGGCAAGATACTGGATGCCGCCGGAGTCGACAAGGACATCAAGGTTCAGGACTGGACCGACGCGCAGGCAGCCGCCGTGCGTGAGGAGATCCAGAAGAACTACAAGGTAGAGGGCGACCTTCGCACGGAGGTGCAGCTTAACATCAAGCGATTGATGGATATCGGCTGCTACCGCGGCATCCGTCACCGTATCGGACTTCCGGTGCGCGGACAGAGCACGAAGAACAATGCCCGTACGCGCAAGGGCCGCAAGAAGACAGTGGCCAACAAGAAGAAAGCTACAAAATAATAGAATAAGAAATGGCAAAAAAGACAGTCGCAGCAAAGAAGAGGAATGTCAAGGTTGGCGCCAATGGCCAGCTTCATGTGCATAGCTCCTTCAACAACATCATCGTGTGTCTTGCCAACAGCGAGGGCCAGGTAATCAGCTGGAGCTCGGCCGGCAAGATGGGCTTTAGAGGCTCAAAGAAGAACACTCCGTATGCAGCCCAGATGGCAGCACAGGATTGTGCGAAAGTAGCGTACGATCTGGGACTTCGCAAAGTAAAGGCATACGTCAAGGGACCGGGCAACGGTCGCGAGGCTGCCATTCGCTTTGTACACGGAGCCGGAATCGAGGTGACCGAGATTGTTGACGTTACTCCGCTTCCGCACAATGGATGTCGTCCTCCTAAGCGTCGTCGCGTATAATACCGGCGCCGTCGCGTATAACAAAGGAAGACAAACAATATAGCATACAAGACTTCCGTCCCGCTGAGCGCCCTGAATGCGAATAGACCCTCCCATAACTACCTCTCGAGGGTCGCGGCTGCGCTAAGGGGAGAGCCTCAAGGACACAACACAGAAGACAAAAATGGCAAGATACACAGGACCAAAGACAAAAATCGCCCGCAAGTTCGGCGAGCCGATCTACGGTGAGGACAAGGTTCTCGCCAAGAAGAATTATCCGCCGGGACAGCACGGCGCCAACCGTCGTCGCAAGACGTCGGAGTACGGCCAGCAGCTGCGTGAGAAGCAGAAGGCCAAATATACATACGGTGTACTGGAGCGTCAGTTCCGCAACCTGTTCGAGCATGCCGCACGTACCAAGGGTATTACCGGCGAGGTGCTCCTGCAGCTGCTGGAGAGCCGTCTGGACAACGTAGTGTACCGTCTGGGACTGGCAGCGTCGCGTCCCGCAGCGCGCCAGCTCGTGCTGCACAAGCACATCTGCGTCAACGGCAAGCCCGTCAACATCCCCTCCTACCGCGTAGTGCCCGGTGACGTAGTTACCGTACGCGAGAAGTCCAAGAACCTCGAGGTGATCACCGACTGCGTGGCCGGTTTCAACCACTCGAAGTATCCCTGGATCGAATGGGACGAGCAGATCAAGGGCGGCAAGTTCCTGCACCTGCCGGAGCGCGCCGACATCCCCGAGACGATCAAGGAACAGCTCATCGTTGAGTTATATTCTAAATAATAAAGAAAGAGATACCCATGCCAATATTAGCATTTCAGAAGCCCGACAAGGTGATCATGCTGGAGGCAGACAACAAATTCGGCAAGTTCGAGTTCCGCCCGCTGGAGCCTGGCTACGGCCAGACCATAGGCAACGCTCTGCGTCGAATCCTGCTGTCGTCGCTGGGTGGTTTCGCCATCAATACGATCCGTATCGACGGCGTAGCCCACGAGCTTGACACTATCCCCGGCGTGAAGGAGGATGTGACCAACATCATCCTGAATCTGAAGCAGATCCGCTTCAAACGCATCACGGAGGACGCCGAATTCGAGAAGGCGTCGGTAGCCGTAGGGGGCAAGGAAGAGTTCACTGCCGGCGATCTTGGCTCAGTGCTGTCCGGTTTCCAGGTACTGAACCCGGAACTGGTGATATGCCACCTGGACGAGAGCGCCAGCTTCAACCTCGAGTATACGATCAATCAGGGACGTGGCTGGGTGCCCGCAGACGAAAACCGCGAGTTGCTCGGCGACGATGACCTGAACGTCATCGCGATCGACTCGATCTATACGCCCATCAAGAACGTGAAGTACGTGGTGGAGAACTACCGCGTGGAGCAGAAGACGGACTATGAGAAACTGATTCTGGAGGTGACCACCGACGGAAGCATCAATCCGAAGGACGCCCTCAAGGAGGCAGCCAAGATTCTGATCCAGCACTTCCTGATGTTCAGCGACGAGAAGATCACGCTTGAGACACCCAAGCAGGAGTCGCCCGAGGAGTTTGACGAGGAAATACTGCACATGCGCCAGCTGCTTAAGAGCAAGCTCGTGGACATGGACCTCTCCGTCCGTGCCCTGAACTGCCTCAAGAGCGCTGAGGTCGAGACTCTCGGCCAGCTCGTACAGTACGAGAAGGGAGAACTGCTGAAGTTCCGCAACTTCGGCCGCAAATCACTCTCCGAGCTCGACGACCTTCTCGAGAAGAACAACCTGTCGTTCGGGATGGATATTTCGAAGTACAAATTAGATAAAGACTAATCAACGATGAGACATAATAAGAAATTCAATCACCTGAGCCGCAAGAAGGCACACCGCGACGCGCTGCTGTCGAACCTTGCAATCGCACTGTTTGCCAAGAAGCGGATTTTCACCACGGTAGCCAAGGCCAAGGCGTTGCGAGTATTTGCCGAGCCGTTGGTAACACGAGCCAAGCACGACGACACCAACAACCGTCGTCTGGTGTTCAGCTATCTCCAGAACCGCGACGCTGTCAAGGAACTGTTCGGCGTAATCGCCGACAAGGTTGCCGACCGTCCGGGCGGATACCTCCGCATTCTCAAGACCGGTCACCGTCTGGGCGACAACGCTGAGATGTGCATGATCGAGTTCGTGGACTTCAATGAGAACGCCGGCACCAAGGCCGAGGCCAAGAAGGCCAAGACCACACGCCGCTCGCGCTCGAAGAAGGCAGCCGCTCCCGAGGCTACTGCCGAGGAGACTCCCAAGGCTGAAGCTCCCGCAGAGGAACCCAAAGCTGAGTAAATCCCAATAATTCAGATAGAACAGGACGTGGCCCGCGGGTCGCGTCCTGTTTGTATAGTGGGAGGGGTGGAAGGAATGGGAGTAGTGGGAGAAATGGGAGGGGTGGGAGGAATAGGAGGAATAGGAGGAATGGGAGTAGTGGGAGTAGTGGGAGTAGTGGGAGTAGTGGGAAAGAGGGAATCAGAGCCAGTTGAATTTGCGGAGGATGGCTAAGAGCAGCAGCGACACGCACAGCGAGCCGCCTACGATGCTCCAAAACACCCAGGGATGGTTGCCGTAGGTTATCTCGACGTTCATGCCGTAGAACGAGGCTATCAGCGTGGGAAGCATCAGCACGAACGACAAGCCCGTCATGCGCTTCATTATGTCGTTGACGTTGTTGCTGATTATGGATGCGAACGATGACAGCTTCGATTCCAGGATGTCGTTGTATATCTTGACAGTGGAATCTGTCTGCTGCAGTTCAATCTCAACGTCCTCCAGCAGATCGCGGTTCAGTTCATTGCCGTAAATGCTGCGGATGCGGCCTGTCATGGAGATGTTTCCCTGCACGGAAGTGTTGAAATACACCAATGTGGACTGCAGTCCCTGCATTTCAAGCAGATCCTTGTTACGGATGCTGCGCTCCATGTGCCGTTCGGCTTCTGTGACGCGATGGTTCAGGTCCTTGAGGTACTGCAGATACCAATAGGCCGACGAGTACATGATACGCAGCGTGAAATTGGCCACATCGTCGATATGTATGCCGCGACGACGGGTATGGTCCACGAAATCGGCGATCAGTTCCGATTTGTGATAGCACACGGTAACCAGTATTTCATTGTTGGAAATGATGCCTATGGGCACGGTGATGTAAGGCGCGCTCTGACCGGCTGAGTTCCTGACGGGGATGCGCAGGATGGTGAGGCGCCAGTTGCCGTCGTGTTCCACTCGGCTGCGCTCGTCCGGATCCGCCAGGCTGTCCAGAAAATCCGACGGAACGTTCAGGTCATCGAGCAGGAATTTGATATCATCCTGCTGCGGGCATTCCACAGACACCCAGCAGAACGGACGCCAGGCGTCGCATTCCACAAATCCGTTGTCGCTGCAATAAAACCTTTTCATATCCTTATATCATAGTGGAAATGTTACGGCGGAGTGCAAGCCGTGGGCTTGCACCACAGTACGATCCTGTTGTATTTATAACAGCGGGGGCAACGGGATGTTTCTGTTGTGTGTCATATTTGTTAAGGTTAGTGAAAGTGAGTCCGATTGATTTGTGTTAGTCGCATGCGTTTATTATCTTTGCAGTTGATAGAAACTACGGTGATCACGCCGTGATGTATATACATGAACCGAATTTGGAAAAACTCACACGATATCAATCATAATATAATCTACAAAATAGCTACATGAAACTGATCAGGACAATGATGTTGGCCTCGATGCTGACAGGCGCCGGAATGCTGCTGGCCCGTCCGGCCATTCCGCGAGATCCGGAAATCGAAAAGAAGGTAGAGGCCACCTTGAAGAAGATGAACCTCGACCAGAAAGTGGGCCAGATGCTCGAGCTGAACCTCGACGTGTTCGGCCATACGGACTGGAGCACAGGCACGCCGAAATGGACCCTCGACGAGGCTCGCCTCGACACGGTGATACAGAAATGGCAGCCAGGATCGTTCCTTAACGCTCCCGGCACATACGCCGGCTCGCTCGAGCAGTGGCAGTACTGGATTCCGACCATCCAGAAGCTGTCGATGAAATACATCGGCATCCCCACCATCTATGGTCTTGACAACAATCACGGCGCGACCTACGTGCAGGGTGGCATCATGTTCCCGCAGCCCATCAACCTCGCCGCGTCGTTCAACACCGAACTGGCCCGCGAGATGGCCGGCATCACTGCCTACGAGAGCCGCGCCGCCGACTGTCCCTGGGTCTACAACCCCGTCACCGACCTGGGCCGCGATCCCCGCTGGCCCCGTATCTGGGAAAGCTTCGGCGAGGACCCGCTGGTCAACGCCCGCATGTCCGTCGCACAGATAGAGGGCTACCAGGGACCGAACCCCAATAAGGTAGGCAAATTCAACGTGGCGGCCTGCACCAAGCACTATATGTGTTACGGCGCACCCTGGACGGGCAAGGACCGTACGCCCGCATACCTGTCCGAGCAGCAGATCCGTGAGAAATATTTCGAGCCGTTCCGCGCCCAGATCATGGCCGGCTCCCTCTCCATCATGGTGAACTCGTCCAGCATCAACGGCGAGCCCGTCCATGCCAGCTACAAGTACCTGACCCAGTGGCTTAAGAAGGACCTGGACTGGGACGGCATGATCGTGACCGACTGGGCCGACATCAACAACCTGTTCCAGCGCGAGCGCGTGGCCAAGGACAAGAAGGATGCCATCCGTCTGGCCATCAACGCTGGCATCGACATGACCATGGACCCCTATAACGTCGATTTCTGCTTCCTGCTGAAAGAACTGGTTAACGAGGGCAAGGTCAGCATGGAGCGCATAGACGACGCCGTGCGCCGCATCCTGCGCCTGAAATACCGTCTGAACCTGTTCAAGGAACCCAACACCGGTGGCAAGGACTATAAGGAATTCGGCAGTGCCGAGAACGCCGAGAAGGCTCTCCGTTCCGCCGAGCAGACCGAGATACTGCTGAAGAACGTAAACAACCTGCTGCCGCTGGCCAAGGGGAAGAAGATACTTGTCACCGGCCCGAACGCTAACACGATGCGCGCTCTGAACGGCGGCTGGACCTACACATGGCAGGGCAACAACGCCGATGCGCTATACGAGCCTTACAACACCATCTACGAGGCCCTGTGCAACAAGTACGGCAAGGATAACGTAACCCTGAAGGAAGGTGTGACCTACAACGAGCGGGGACAGTACTGGGAGGAGAACGCGCCGGATTACGCTTCGGCCGTCGAAGCCGCTGCCGATGCCGACGTCATCGTGGCCTGCATCGGTGAGAACAGCTACACCGAGACTCCGGGTAACCTCGACGACCTCTGGCTGTCGGCCAACCAGCGTCAGCTCGTCAAGGAGCTGGCCAAGACCGGCAAGCCCATCATCCTGGTGCTGAATGAGGGCCGTCCGCGCCTTATCACCGACATCGAGCCTCTTGCAGGTGCCATCGTCAACGTGCTGCTGCCCGGCAACTACGGCGGCGACGCGCTCGCGAACCTGATGGCCGGCGACGCCAACTTCTCGGCAAAGATGCCTTACACCTATCCGCGCGAGATCAACGCCCTGAGCAACTACGACTATAAGGTAAGCGAGGAAGTGGGCACCATGGAGGGCGCCTACAACTATGACGCCAAGGTGTCGCTGCTCTGGCCCTTCGGCTACGGACTGAGCTATACCACCTACGGCTACTCCAACCTGCGAGTGGACCGCGACCGGTTTACCGCCGACGACACCATCACGATCAGCGTCGACGTGACCAACACGGGCAACGTGGCCGGCATGGAGCCGGTGCTGCTGTACAGCTCCGACCTGGTGGCATCGTTAGTGCCCGACAACAAGCGCCTGCGCGACTTCACCAAGATTTCGCTCAATCCCGGTGAGACCAAGACCGTGACGTTCAAGCTCCCCGGCAACTCGATGGCGTTTGTAGGCAATGACGGCAAGTGGGTGCTGGAGGAAGGCGCCTTCGAGCTGAAGGTGGCCAACCTGTCCGTGCCCGTCACCTGCACCGCCACCAAGGTTTGGGACACCCCGAACATGTAAGCGCGTCGCGCTTACATGCGAGTTGAGAAAGTTGACAAAGTTTAGAAAGTTAAGATAATACCTCAAAGACTGAAGGGACGCCGTTCGCGGCGTCCCTTTATTCATGTCGGCGTAGTGGCGGGGCCGGCACTACGTACCGTGCAGGTATTTTAGACAGGAGAACAGGAGAAACAGTAGCGTCGCGGGCACTCCGTACCGCGCATTGCCTCGGAGAGGCTGTTTCTCAATAACCCCACGATGGGCGGGGACAGCATCTGCTGGCACCGTCCTTCGTGGGGGTAAGGCATGGTGGAGCACAACTTGGTCGGAGACCATGTCTCTGTACTGTCCGTCATAACTGGAACTAAGGCGAGCGGCATGGTCTCCGACCAAGCTGTCATAGCCTCGACCCCACCCCACGAAGGCTGTCGGGACGCTTCGCGCCCTCCAGCCATCGTGGGGTTAATGAGAAACAGCCTCTCCGAGGCACGTTCCAACACAAAAGCACTGCTGTTCTACTGTGCTCCTGTCAAAAAATGTATGTATGCCGACGGGGCTGTCTCAGCGACAGCCCCGTAAAACACGAATTCAAAACATTATATGTAACACACACATCTATAATCATGCGACAGTGCCGGGCCGGAACCCCGGCGCTGTTTTTTTCTCTATCACTGTTTGATGCGCTGCTCAGAGAGCCAGTGCCACTATTGCACGGCTCGGAGAGCCAGCGCCTCTATTGCGCGGATTGGTTCCCTTATTTCAGGAACTTGACGTGGTCGCGCTTCTCCAGGACGAGGCGGATCTGCTCAAGAGCCTCCTTGGCTTCGGGTACCGAAGCCTGTATGGACTCCATGCCGGTGCGGGCCTGCTCGTACCGGCCCTCGATGGCGTCGAGCACGGCGCGGGCGTAGGTGGCCGAGGGATTGTCGCTGACGCGCGACAGCAGCGCGCGGGCATACTTGATGTTGCCCTCGTTCATGGCCGAGTTGGCGGCGTTCAGGTTCGCTATGTCGTTGTCGGGATAATACCTTACGGCCGTCTCCCATACGTTGTCATACTCCTTCGAGCCGACGGGATAGGAATTGGCGGCAAGGAAGAACTCGTTCAGGCTCAGGTTCTGCGGATGCTCCTTCAGCACGCGGCGAATCTCGTTGATGTCGGTGTAGGTGCGCAGTTCGTAGTCGATGGTGTAGTTGGTGTGACGCAGCGAGGGATACACGTGTTTCAGCAGGAAAGCGTACGACGACGGAAAGCGGCGGCGCAGCTCGTCGTTGCGCTTCTCGATGGGCACGTTGCCGTGGTCGATGAATTCCAGAATCTGCGCGCGGTCGGGCAGGATGCTCACGGCCACCGAGTCGCGCAGGCCTTCCCAGTCCTCAGGCACCGAGTTGGTGTGGAACACCGACGCCGGGAACGTGTACTGGCCGCGCACATACTCCTTCACGGCCTCCGTACGCCCCTTGGCCAGACGCACGTTGTTGCTGTACGGTCCCTCGGGCGACGCGAAACCGGTCAGCGTGATTGACTTGACCGTGGCGTCGGCCATCATGCGCACGGTGTCGATGCTGTTGGTAATCTTGCGCAGTTCCACCGGGTTGACCATATAGTCGGGATATATCTCCGTGCGGTTCACGGGGAAGTTCACGTACGCCTTGCCCTCGATGCGGCGCATCTTGCGCTCCTCGGCCTGCGGCACGTCGTAATGGAATCGGGGCGTGAACGTGGCGGGACGCCAGTCCAGGTCGGCCATAGGCACATCCTCGGCCGGACCGTTGGGTACGCCGCAGCAGCCCGACGAACGGCCCTGCAGTTCCAGACGGCTATGGTCCATCCACTTCTGCCACTCCGCTTCGGCCTGATAGCCGTAGGCGTCGCCGTGGCCCGAGCGGAGAATCTTGCCGCCGAAGTCCTCGGCGCGCTCCGTGTCGTAGAATGCGTTGCGGCCGGCCACGATGAAGCCGGGCAGCGCGATCGAATCGTTTGAATCCTGCGACTTCAGCACCGGAGTCACCTCCATGCGCTGGTTATAGCTCAGCCGGTAGTCCCGGGGGTGTACGTTCATGCCCACCTTCAGCAGACCGTGTTCCTTGGCCACGCTCATGTCCGTGACATGATACAGGGCATTGTCCTGAGCCGAAACATTAAATATTGTGGCGACGGCTGCCAATGCCGTCATGATATATCTGCGCATAATTCTGTGTCAGTTTTACGGTTGAGGAAAGCCTTAAAATATATACTCCACGGCCACCGACAGCTTGGTGGGGCCGAAGTAGTTGTGACTCTTGTTGCGGTCAATCTTGGTGCCGCATATCTGGCAGGGATAGCTGTCGAAACGAGTGTACAGCCAGCCGATGCCTAACGCAGCCTCTATGTTCCAGTGCTTGTGCAGCGGCCAGGCATAGCCGTAGACCACGCCCGCACCCGCGGCCCAGCCCTGATAGCGTTTGTCCTTCAGCTCCTTCAGGTTCGAGCCAAGCATGTTGAACGGCAGGTTGAGTTTGCCGAAGTTGTAGATGCCGCCCAAGGCGTGGAAGCCGACGAAGTGGCCTGAGAAACGCTGACAGAACCAATAGCGTGCCTCGGGCTGGAAATAGAGGTGTTTCCAGCTGCGGCCGTCCACTTTCTACAGATTCATTTCGACGGTCATGTCGAGGGTCCACTTGGGAGCGAGGCCCACCTCGACGCCGATGTTGGGACTCAGGGCGATGTCGTTGATCAGGTTCGTCTTGAGCGCCACGTCCTGGGCGTTGGCCGCCGGCATGGCCAGCCACGCCGTCACGGTGGCAACCACTGTTGATAATATCTTATTGATTCTCATTGTGATGAGTTGTTAAGTTAATGATTATTACTCCCGGATGCAGCGAACGGGACGCCCCATTGCTCGACGGCCGATGAACTGAGCCCCGACAAAATATCGGTCATTTGTATCATCTTCGTGGTCATCACGGTCGGTATCAAGACCTAACGCCATTCCATACGCGTTTTTACCTGCATAAGGCCGATTGCTCCAAGCGTAAGATACGTTCTTGCCAAAGTTTTCACCGGCTCCAATGCCATTCGGTTTCCATCCATCGGTCCACCATCTGTTGCCGGTAGAACTGAAGAATAAAGCTTCATTGTTATTGGCATTACCTTTACCCCAGACTTTGTAATTGAAAGCATCAATTACGTCACCGTTTATCTTACTATTCTTAAATGTGCTTAACGGCCAGTTGCCGCCTGCCCATGTATTTCCGGTAGTATTGCTCCATGATTTTTGCACCACATGCCATACGCCGGCATTGGGAATCAGATACCCGGCGGGAGAAGGATCATATATCGTCTTTGTATGGCTCCATAAATCCGCATGGTTGTTGTCGTCATCGCGTCGTGTCAGACTGGAAGTAGCATTATTATTCCACAGATTTGATTTGAAGTTGGTTGTGAGCCAATCTTCAAATTCCGATCCGGCTGGTTGTTTGCTGACATAATAGACGTTCGGATTCTGTATTGCATCCCCGATATTGATCCTTGTATCGTAGACTGCTTTTGGTGCTCTCGGTCCAAACACACGCTTACGGGAATGCTCGTGGTTGAAGAATCCGCGTATCGGATCCTTACGGCCCCACTGATAATAAACATTGTTGGCGAATTTATAGTCAATGGTCTCGCCCTCCTGTATGATAGGCAGTTGAGCGGTCTTGCCGGTTTTTGCAGATCCGTCAGGACGATACTGTACGAAGTCCATAGTGCCTTTCCGTTTCAGGTAGAGGACTTTCTTAGGGTCACACCAGCCTAAGTTGTATGCGGCCATCATGAATGAACGGCCTTTCTGATTGTAGGTTACTTCGACGTCTCCGCATTGGCGGAGACCGATAACCATACCATCCTCATTCTTTGCGGCTGACGATTTGTATGTATTGAATGTGCTGTTGCCTGTGTCGAAAGCATGAGGTTTACGGGTGGTTTTATCAATCCAATGCTCCGTGGCCCAAATATGCCAGCTCCAGATAACGGGGCTTTTCCCATCTTCCCGGTTTGAACCGTCAGTCAATGCTATTACGGCATTACCTTGCTGGATGATGTTCGGATCGATATAGAACCGGATCATCTTCTCTCCGTTGATGGTAGTCAGTTCTAAATTGTCGACAAGATTATAGGCATCCTCCCATACCAATTCCGCCCTTGCGTTACTTGGCGCAGTAATGTTCGGTCCTGTTATTGTGTTGTTTCGATAATCGATTAACGTCGGCAATAACTTCAGGTTGACATCTGTTGACTTATTCTGACATATATATGCCGAAGAATTCGTAGCTCCGTTCTTGATGGCATTTCCGTAAACAAGCGGGAACATATACCATCCGCCTCTGTCAACGACATAGCAGTTGGCGGTGTTACGTGCCATGCCTCCGGGCTTGGACAGATCGTAAGGTTTTTCTTTAGTATAGCCGTCATACGGTCTGTACCCCTGCATATCTTCGTCACCTATCCAGTCGGTAGCTACATAATGAGCTAAGAAATTCAGGTCATGCTGCTCGAAGCTTCTGTCGGCATTGCCTTTGCCGCTGAGGGGCGTGGCGAAGTTATCGGTTATCCATGTCGAGGCATCCACCCATTTCTGCTGTGGATTGGCCGAAGGATATGGCGCTTCACCCCCGCCGGTCACATTATAGGATAACGAACCGTCGTGGCTTGCCTTCCAGGGACACGCTTCCACAACAGTCTGGTTGTTGGCGCGGTAACGGTAGCTCTGAACGCTGTAATATGCCGTGTTCTGATAGGTGTCGAATTCCTGGGCACTGGGGCTGTAGACATAGATGTTGTTATATCCGTCGGCCTGGTTGCCGCGGGCCCGGAACACATACACCCAGTTGTCCCTGGAGGTGGAGATGGTGTAGACGTACTCGTGGCCGGGAAGCCATTCCTGCACGTCGTTGGCCTTGATCTTGCCGCGTACGGTGATGGTTTCGGGAAGCTGGTTGCCGTCCTCGTCCTTGCCGGGATTCGTGCGTTTCAGCGTTACCTCTATCATGGCGTCGTCGGGAATGCGCTGGGGGATAAGCATGAAGGTCTTTGACGGCATTGTCTCGTTCAGCAGGATGTCCTGCGACTCGTCGCCGGGATCGATACCTCCTGCCGGGCGGCCGTTAATGGCATAGTTGAAGTCCTGGGAATAAGTCGTGGTCTCGCTGTCGTCCTGACCTGACCATACGAAGTTGCCCTCGCCGTCGTCGCTGGCGGTGTATTCGCAATCGCCTGAACTGTGTACGCCTGTAATCTTGATGTTGACCACCTCGCCGTCCAGGGCATCACGTGACAGCTGACGGTGAAGTAAGCCTTCTCCTCCTCGTCGGGGTGGTCGGGATTCTCGGGCGATTCGGGCTCGCCGAGCGAACCGCAGGCGGTAACCTGCAGCTTGTAGACGTTGTTGCGGACTACGCCGAACTCGTTTTCGCCCATCTGCGAGTTGTTGCCGTTTGTGTTGTGACGGTTGTAGTAGAAGTAGTACATGGTGTACGTGTTCTTGCCAGCGTCGGGCACGTAAGCCTTGAATCCGTGGCGCTGTGCGCTGGTCATTCCGGCGAGGAGATTTACCTTATAGTCGGTGCCGGTGGCGTCCTTGAGGGCGGGAACTGCATTGAAGGCAGAGGCTACGACAGATTCGGGATACTTGGTCACGTATGCCTTGAGGGCTGCGTAGTCACCGTAAACGATGCCGTTGTAGAGGTAAATCACGTTGCCGTTCCAGAGCTCGGCGTTGGTGGGAGTGAATGTGCCCTTGAACACGACGCCGGTGGTGATGCCGACTTTCTGACCGGCGGTGATGCTCTCGCCGGAAGATGCGGGGATGGTGTTCTCTGTGGCGTAGCGCCAGATGCGGTAGTCGTTCTTGGGATCCTGTGTCCAGCCGTCGTTGTTGTCCTGGGTCTTGCTATTCCAGTCGGCGGGACGGATGGAGGTCCATGTCAGCTTGGTCGAGCCGCCGCCGTCGGGTTGAGCGGTGCCCGGGTCTTCGGTCTCGCCTGTGGCGAATGTGTTGCCGATAAGGTTGGCGAAATAATATTTCTTGTATTCACCGTTAGCAAGGGACTGTTGCTTGAACCCGTTGGCATTGTAGCTCATGACGTACGACTCGAGATCGCCGCATAGGGTTGTGTTGCCGGTCCAGTCCCATCTGTCGTTGGAGCGGGGGAGGTAGTAGAAGTTCTTGGCGATGTTGAACATTGCCATGTCCGTGAGCTCCACGGTGCCCATTGTGCCATCGCCGGAGGTGTTCTTGATTTCGTACTTGTTGTCGGCGTTCTCGCCGCCGAGAGCGAAGTCGAAACGGGCTGCCAGACGTTTTACATGTACGGTTCCGAGATTTAAGGCCTTCTCGGGAGTATTGTGGTTCTGCACCAGCGAGCTGCGCGAGGGAAGCGTCACTGCATCGGGGATGTGGCAGTTGGTCATCAGGAAGTTATTGGCGTTCCAGATGGAATTTCCGCCGCCGACCACTCCGAAGCTGTTGCCGTTGAAGGAGGTCACGCCGGGAATCCAGTTGCTGACGATGGTCCTGAGACGCGTAGTGGGATTGCAGAATGCGAATACATATATATCCGCGCCTTCGTTGCTGCCTGCCACGTCAAGCGCGCTGGGATCCATGTCCTTGGCGCTGAAGTTGAGGGTGTATTTCAGCTCGTTCACGGGCGTCTGGCCTCCTGTTGTCTCATGGTCGCCGGGAATCTGGTCGCCACCCATGGCGTCCGCCTCGTCGTAGGTAAGGAAGATGTAGTCGCCGCTGGTGTTCTTAGTGGTCAGCACCACAAGTATCTTGCTGACGTAATTCTCGGAGTCCTGGCCGTATTCCTGGCCGGCGTTGCCGGCGCGGGTGCCGGTGGGAAGCTTGATTCTCAGGGCGGCGTAAACGTCGCCGTCGGCGTCATTGCCGTTGTTCGGTGCGGGTGCCTCGCTGCTGCAGGAAGCCAGTGCGAGAGCAAGCGCTCCGAACGTGAATTTCCATAAATGTTTCATACTTTTTATAATTAACTTTATTATTGTTGTTATTCATGCAATCTTTTAGTTGTGTGCAGATTTTGTTGCTGCTTCCCATTGTGCATGTAGGCAATGTCAATCTTTCTATACTTGTACCTGCCGGTATCGGTCAGTATGGGTATTTGATTGCCGTTAAGGAGGATATGTGTATCAAACTTAGTGCAGGCTTCAGTCCGGAGCGCGAGAGGGCATACGCAAAGCGCGGTCCGGGGCTTCGGATCCGTTTTGGCAAGCCTTTGTTATCGCACTCTCAGACGATGCGACCCCACTTCATTCAAACACACCCTGTTGTTATTGCAAGTCCGTTATATCGCGAACCATTATTCAGTTGCCGGAATCTAAACATATTCAGTGATCGTCAATCAAATAACATGCTTTGTCCATGGAATGTCCGGAGGATGCACACGTTATTTGCAAAGGACAAAATGACTACAATAATTTTAATAATGCAACACAAGGGATAAATTTTTTCAAAAGAAAATTATCAATTCGTAAAATTTAACGTCCGGACAATTGTCCGTCCTGTCCGGAATCAACGCCGGGTTCCGATTAAACAATAGATACATAGCATGATGGCAATGTAAAGCGACCGCCGACACTTAAGAAAGCGCGGCGGCAATGGATATGTAGATTTTTATGAAAAACCCGGTCAGGGGAATGCAGTGCTGCGTCAATGCAAACGCCGGCCTTCATCGTGCGATGTTGACGTATTGAGGCTGGATGTATTTGCGGCCTTTATTGGCGATGCGGATGCAGAAACCGGCATTGCCGTTGTTGGCCGTGCGTCCCGTCAGGCCGGCGGCGTCTATCGACGAGGTGTTGTAGAGGCGGTCCTGCGCCGAGGTGGTGTTCATGCGGAAGCGGGCGGTGAGGCGCATCCCGTTCTCGTTGCCTGCCTTCGAATATTCGCTCCATTCCAGACGCCATTCGTAACCTATCACTTCGTCGGTGGTGGCGCCTGCGAATCCTGACGCGCCCGTGGCCACCGCCAGTGGCGTGCCGTTGACGCCGTAGATGTTCTGTTTGTCGCTCTCGAACGTGATGACCAGGGGGAACTGCGACTGCGACATTCCCGACGGAACCGTAAGCCCCACCGTGAACTCGCTGCCTAACGTCGAGGCGGGAGACGTGGCCGTAACATTGCCGAACTCCCACGGACGGCGCAGCATGAACGTGACGGTGCGCCCCAGTCCGGCCGAGCCGCCGCTGTAATAGATGCGTATGTTCTGTTCCAGGCGGCGGCTGTCGGCCGGAATCGCCTTGGTGGTGACATTCAGGTTGTACCATCCGTCGTCGCCGCGCGTCACGGTGGCGCCCGCTATCACGTCGCCTGTCAGGTCTATGGCCTTGGGCGACGTGGCGGTAGCTCCGGACACATTGTATTCCGTCGCCTCGTCCGCGACATCGTAAATCTTCAGCTTCGCGGGGTCGAACGTCTGCCCGATGGCCGGCGTGTAGCGGAACCTCAGCGCGTAACCGGCGGTCTGCTCGGTGAATATGACGCGCGTGGAGCTGACCTCGATCTTCTCCCCTTCGTAACCGATGGAGAACAAGTCGCGCGTCACGATGGAGGTGGAGAGGTTGTTGTGGGCGGCGCCGTTCATGGCGTCAAGTACCGTGGGCGCACCTTCGCCGCCAACCTCGGTGATGTCGACGGTGTACTGGAAATTGCGCAGCAGGTCGTAGAAGCCGAACTTGCCCTCCTTGTCACGCCCGATGTCTATCTTGTAGTAGCATCGTTTGCCGCGATACTCGGCCGCCACGATCATGTATGTCACCTTCACGTCGTTGCCGGCCGAAGTGACCGAACTCTGTGTGCGCTCGTAGATGTAGCACGGGGAGTCGGCCTCGCCGGCCGCGAGGAGCGCCTCCGATTCCTGAAGCGCGCGTGTCACCTCCGCTTCGGTGGTGTGGGTCATGCTCACGTCGCTGCCGGCCGGATTGACGCCGTAGTATCCCTGCGCTATGATGTCGTCGTAGCTGATCAGTTCGTTGTCCGAATCGAGGAATGTGGCGAACAGGTGGTCGCGGTAGATGTATGGCGCCACGGTGCCCGAACTCGGCCGGTTCACCACCGTGTAGCCCAGCATGCGGAACACGCCGGGGTCGGCCGAGCTGGTGGCCGTCAGCTTCACGAAGTTGCGTATCAGTTTCACGGTCAGCTTCATATTGTCGGTGATGCTGTCCAGTTCCCTGATGCCCCAGTAGGCATCGGTGCCCCCGTTCACCACCAGGGCAGGCATGGTGGTGGTCTCGCTGGCCATGGCCGATATATATTCGCCTCCGCTGATGTCGTGCAGGTCGGGTGCCGACGTGATGACGAAATGCAGCCTGCGCGGGAGCGACGAACTGTAGATGTTGCTGACCTTGAAATACACCATCTTGCTATCGGCGTCGATGTTGATGATCTGCACGTCTTCGGGACCGATGAACTGCAGCATCACGCCCGCCGGGTCGAATACGAACAGATTTACCTTCAGCGTGTTGAGCAGCTCGTCAATGGTAGGCTCGTCGTTCATGGCGCGCGACTCCCGGGCGAAGGACAGCTCCGGGAACGAGGCGCCCGTCACGATTTCGACAGGAGTGCCGTCGGGTACGCCGGCATCGGGTGTGTCGGGAGTGTCCTGGCTTCGGCACGACGCCATAAGCGCTGCGGACAGCAATATGATGATGGAATATAATGCTTTCATGGTCTGTTGCCGTTAGTGGTCCGTCGCCGGTCGCCCCAGGCGAATCGGGTTTTGGTAGTCAGTGTGTCCCCCTTCCAGTACCATTCGTCGTAGACGCAACGCACGGCCCGACGTTCGTTATCGCCATCCTCGGTCGGCACAACAGTCACGGATGGATTTGTGGTACTGTTATTTACATCCACTCCGCCGGAGGCGCACCAGTAATTGGCTGTACCTCCCTGAGTGCCGAACAGGTAGGGGATATACTGCTTGTTAGACAGGCGGCAGATATACTCGATTTCGGCGGCGGTGGGGAGACGCCATCTGCCTGCCGGACGACCGTTTTCCTGATATGACGCGCACCGGCGTTGGGCGCCGCGGCGTGAAATCTGATAGGTTACGCCCCACTGCGACGCCACCCGGATCTGCGGCGCTATGAAGCGAGTTTTGGAAGCGTCATCGTCAGCGGGATAGTAATATTGCATCTGACGGTTGTTGACTTCCATACTCCAGTCGGCTGCATCCGATGCAGACAGGTCGCTTTCATTCAGATTGTCTATATCGCGTTTACGGGGGTCGGCGATGATATAGTTGTCGTTTGTGGCAAACTTGGAGATGGTCAGCACATACGTATTTTTGTTGTTGATAAAACCGGAATTCTCGTTGTGATATGAACCGAGCCAATAGCGCTTTTTCTGTGCGTTTGAAGGCCAGTCGTCGTCTTGTGTCAGATATCCTTTGTAATTGTAGACATATCCACTCCACCATGATCCGCTTCGGAATTCGTATGTTCTATTCTGATTGTTGATGAACCGGGTTCCGGATTCAGTCAGCTGGCTCGTGATATATATGGCCGGAATCTGGGTGACTGCGACGGTGGCGCGGGCCGACGGCTCGTTGGCCGGGGCATCGGTATGCCGCAGCCTGATGGTGAACGTGTAGGCGTTGATGGCGTCTTCGGTAGTGAGGGTGGCCCGGTTGTCCCATGAGATATGCAGCAGGTCGCGACGGATGTTCAGCGTGCCTTTCACCGGGTCGACCTCGATGCCGGCAAAGTGCGTGGTGCGCTGATAGGCCGAACAGTCGCTGTATGTGTAGGTGCCGGTCTTGGCTAACGTTATATTGCGGTCGCGGTCGTTTTTGAAATCGTGCCATACCAGCTGCACCGACTCTATCTCCACGGGATGCGATGTGTTGTAGGGAATGGAGATGGATGTCTCGTTCTCCATCATGTAGCTGTACGCATCCAGCTGCGTGGAGAAGTCGTTGTTGTTCAGCAGCAGGTAGCGTATCTCCTTGATGTCGGTTGGGAGCGTGTGCACGTTCCACTCCATGTTGTAGTTCCAGTCGAACAGCATGTCGACGGGCTGCTGCACCGAGACGCCGCCCAGGCGCCCGATGGTGACACGCATGTCGTAGTGCGTGTTGCGCTCTATGTAGTACCGTTCCGGCTGGACGCTGAGACGGTAATAGGTCACGATGTTCTGCACCTTGCCCTGCTCGTCGGTGTACCACCATGGAATCTCCAGGGTCAGGAAGCAGTTGCCGCGCGGCGAGAAGGAATCCCAGCGGTTGGGATAGGAATAGAAGGGAACGTTCTGCACGTACTTGTATTTGGGCTGGGAGTCGTCGCGGGTGAATGCCGAACCGGCATTTTCGGCGGCATATATTTCGTTGGAATAGAGGGCATCTTCATCGGCCGGGAGTGCCGGCGTGTTCAGCCGGGACTGCGCCACGCCGTTGGCTATCCATACGTGCATGTCCTCGGCGCGCGAATGGTATGTGATCCTGATTATCTGTTCGCTGCCGTCCACCGGGCTGATTATCTTCTGCTCGACTTCGATCATTTGCGGCAGGTTTACGGCCAGGGTCAGTTTTGCGGCGGCGCGCTGCAGGGTGACGGTGCCGGACACGATGCGGTCGGCGCGGTTCAGCGACAGCTCGGCAAAACCGTCCATGGCGAAACTGTCCTGCACGCGCGTCTTGTCGAAATCCGAGTCCACGACAGTGGATTTCAAGCCTGAGACGGTGGCGGATGTCAGCCGGTTTTCGTCCACATTGGCCACGGCGTAGACATAGCAGCGGTCGGACGCGGGACCGAACAGACCGCCATCCTTCAGCGCATTGTCGGGGAGGGCCAGGGTGATATGGCGCGAATACACGAACTCGCCGTCTATCGTCACGTCATAAATCGCCGCCGAAGTGTCGTCGTCATGTCCCTCGGCGGTGTAGAAGAACAGGTGCAGGCTCTTGACGGTGAACTCGTTCAGCTCGTCGCTGCCGGCGCGTGTGCCCGCGAAAGGCACGTCCACGGTCAGCGTGATGCAGTCGGAGTCGGGCTGCGTCATGTCGTCACGTGAGCGGTCGCATCCCTGTGTCAGCAGGAACGCCGTCAACGAAACCATCAGGATATAAATGCGGATCAAGCCTTTCATAATTTATTCTCGCGATATATGATGAACCTTGAGCTCATGGCCGGCGTGAGCGGCGCGTAGAGCACGGTGCCGTCCACGGTGCGTACCTCGATCACCAGCTCGGCCCAGTGTCGGTAGGAATCGGCCTCCCCTTTGCCACGGATGTGGATGGTGGCCTGTTCCCCCACAAGACCCTCGGCGTAAACGCGCTGCGAGCCGGGCACCACGTTGCCGTCTGCGTCCGTGTCCACGAACTCGAACGCATCCACGCCGTTCTCGCCCGGTATGAAGTATGCCCGCCACGTCGCGCCCTTGGGCGACAGTATCGTGAAGCGGCCGGTGGCGCAGCCGGTGGTGCCGTTCAGTATCGAAAGCTGTTCTTCGGGCTGGCCGTTGTAGGTCTCGGTGGTCACGGCGAAGTTGTTGCCGTCGTATTCCCATTTCAGGAAGCCGTCAGGCTCCACGCTCACGATGTTGTCAAGCTCAAACTCGTCGGTCTGCACGGTCCAGTCGCTGACGTTCACGTCCAGGTCCAGTATGGTGTTGAACGCCTTGACGTCGAAGCGGTATATGTGGTTGCGCACCAGCTCGGAGCCGATGCCGGCACGGAACGGCGCCAGTCCCGTCTCGAACTGTCGGGGCGCCTGTCCCGGCTCTACAATGGCCGTGACGCGGAACCGCATGTCGGCCACGTCCGCCTCCGGACAGTAGAATATGTACTTGTCGCCTGCGGTGCGGCCCGACACGGCGTTGGTTGTGGCGGCGGCAGGATAAATGTTGGCCTCACGCAGTCCCGAGGGGTAGTCGTCGAAACGGGGGCGCAGGTATCCCCGGTTAAGCCACGACACCATCTCCACGTTGGTGATTTTGGGGTAACGCTGTCCGTCGGGACCGATGACGGGGTTGGTGATCCGGTCGCGCACCTCGATCTTGCACAGGGCGCGTATCATGTCGATCTCGCCGACCACGGGCGCGTCCTGTCCTTGCATCAGCGTTTCCTTGGGCACATAGAATCCCTTGACACCGTACATCGGGATGCCGGACCCGACGGTGGGGAAATAATTGTCGGCCATCATGAACGAGTCGACGACATCCTGCCTGAAAGTGTCGCCGGGAGTGTAGTCGGTGTATCGGCCTCCGATTCCTTCCAGATTGGCCAGTATCATTACGGTGAAGGCGACGTTGGCGTTGTCGTCGAAATTGTCGAAATATTCGTGGGTGAACGAGGCCGAGACGGTGTAGTAGCCGTCGTTGGTCACGTCGCTGCCCACATAGTCCACGTCCGAGGGGCGTACGGACTTCAGCAGCCGGCCGCTCTGGTCGAAGAACAGGATGCGCATGTCGTCGGCGTTCAGGATGCGCTCGGCCACATTGGCGGCGTCTTCCTCCCATACGCCAAGGGCGCGCGTGGACGAGGGGGTGTCCTCGGTATATATGGTGAACTTGAACGATATCCGGCTCCCGTCGGTGTCTCCGTCACGCTCCGGCTCGTGGCCGGAACGGCATGACAGTGCCGTGACCGATAGAATCAGCCACAGCACGACGCGGGTCAGTATGTCAAGTGTTTTAGTCATTGTCGGTTAATGCGCGGTTCCCCGATTGTCGGTTAATGCGCGGTTTGCGTAATCATCACCAGTCCTGGTACTGTACCGGGGGTGTCGCCCAGTTGTTGATGTAGATCATGGCGGCGCGGTCCCAGTTGTTGTTACGGTCCAGTATGAACGTGATGGTGTAGTCGTCCTGACGGTCCAGGTATTCCTGGTCGGACATCATGGAGTGGTATTCTCCTTTATATAATAGCAGGTTGCGTTCCAGCGGCACGGAGATGATGCGTTCGCCGTCGGCGGTTCGGTACACGTCCAGACGGGAATTGCCGTCGGGCACGAGGCGCGCCATCGAGATTTCGGCCGCGAGAGCCGCCTGCACGTTTTCGCTATTGGCTTCGCTCTTGGTTTCGGTCTCGAGCATAATCGGAGTTACGTGCCAGGGGCGATAGGTGACGCGACCCGCCGGGTCGAGGGTGTTGTCGTAATTCATCAGGGCATTGCCCGAGGTGATGGAGAACGTGAAGCCCGACTCGTCCAGTTCGGTGCCGTCCAGGTTGTGCAGCATCACGCAGATGCGGTTGGTGTCCTTGGTCAGATACAGGGTGGCCGTCTGGTTCTGGTCGTGTCCCAAGGAGTTGCCGCTTACGAACGTCACGCCGCGCGACAGGCCGTGGAACAGATTGTCCAGCCTGCGTCCGGAGACGCCGTTTTCGGTGTTAAGGGTCACATTGTGCTGTTGAAGCATATCCGCTGCGGGGAGGGCATAGCCGAAGGAGTCGCCTTCGGCCATGCCTGCCCAGCAGAGAATATCGTAGGTGCCGGGAGGTATGGGCAACGCCACGCGGTAGTCGGCGGACTCAAGTGCGGCGCCGCTGTCGGCAAACGAATATACCTCCCTGCCCGTAGAGGAATCGAACACCTTGACATCCACGGACCGTACCTGACTCGCAAAGGCGTCGGCATACAGCATGTTGCGGTCGAACACCAGTTGAAGATCGTACGTGTCCTTGCATTCGGCAAAGTCCTCCCTGATGCAGCCTGTAGTCATGGCCGTTACGATTGACGATAAGCAGATGATGCCGCAGATACGGGCGCGGATATGAGCAAGGTGTCTTGTTTTCATATTATTATGAATTATGCTGAGAATTTAAGGAACGGAGCCTTATTTACCACTCCCAGGACTGGGTGGGGAGAGTGGCCCACTTCTGGATGTTGACGCGGAACTTGACGGCGTAGCTTACCTTGTCGGTGGGAGGCAGCAGCGGATCGTCGGTGCTGATGATACCCGTGCCGAGTCCGGCTATTTTCTCGATATTGATGGTGTAGATGTGATTGCGGACAATACCGAAGTCGCCGGTCTTCATCTTCTCCCAGTCCCAGTCGGCCATAGCCTTGTTCTTGTTCACGTTGTCCTCGCGGTGCCATCCCCAGTGCTGGATCGGAGCGCTGAAGAACGCCATACCGTCGATATATGCGTGTGCGCCGCCCAAGTTCTGGTACAGCAGACGGTTGGCCTTGTTGATGGACTCCGTGGAATTGATTTCCGTATATGTCTTGGTATCGGAATCGTAATAGAAGAATCCGCTGTTGGCGCCGTTCACCTGCAGCGTGACGAGGTCGCCGCCTACTTTCAGGCCGGTGCGCGCATCTTTCTTGGGATGCTCCACTACGAATGTGTTGGCGCCGGGGGTCAGGTCCTCCTTGCGGACAGGAGTGTAGCCGGTGCCGCTACGCTTCAGAATCACGGTCTGCGTCTCCAGCAGGCGGTCGCGGATGGTCTTGACGCCGGCAATGTCGCCGTCGTTGGCCGCGTAGATTTCAGGCAGACCCTCGGCGTTCTTCTGATATGTATAGAACGACTTGGCTTCGCCGCCGATCTTGTACTGGCCCACCAGCACTACCGAAGGAATGGAGGTGAGGGGCAGGTAGTGGTCGGGCATGTCGGCACCGGTGAGGCGCGAGCCTTTCAGGGTGCTCTCTATGACATACTGAGGCTGGCCGATGGTGTTCTTTGCCGTGTTGACCGACTGATAGTATACTGTGTAGGGATACTCGGTTTCGTCAAGAATGTCGTCGGCCACCAGGGGATAATCGTTCTCGTAGTATCCCGGGGTGCGGGCCCAGAACGAGCGGAAATGGTCGGGACGGTTCCATCCGGGGAACAGGATGGTATTCAGCTGGTCGTAAGGCATGAAGTCGAGTCCGGCGCCGTTGGCCTGGCGGAACGACTTGAGGAAGAAGAATTTTTTCTCGTAGGCGTTTACGCCCCAGTTCATGGGTGTGAACTCGAGTTCGATGTTGTTGGCAGCGGTGAATTTCTTGACGGCGTCTTCGTTGATGCTGAAGTTTACCTTGGCGGCATAACGCTCTACATAGATGTCCACCACCACGTCCTCGATCTGGTCGGCCGGCAGTTTCTCCAGCTCGGTCATGGTCAGGAGCTTATTGGTGTCGAACGGCGTGGCCATGATCAGCTGGTTGTTCAGACCTGTCACTTCGTCGCGGCCGTAGTACACCGAGTTGTTCATGGCGAAATACGTATTGCCGCCCCCTTCGTGGCTGTAGAACGAATTCAGCAGCTCGGCCTGCGCCTGTTCCATGCTCAGACCCTCGTAGAAGTTTTCGGTATGCACCGCGTTGATGATACATATCACATACTGGGGCATTTTCTCGCCCTGCACCAGATTGACGGGCACGTTGGCTTCGTAGAATCCGCGCACCGAGGGCTTTGCGGTCTGCTGGGCGTCGGAGGGGGTGGTCGGATCCACGGCTGCGGTCAATCCCATGGGCACGTGGCTGTGATAGTTCTTGTCCGCGTCGTACAGATAGAAGTCGACGGTGCGGATCTTGTTCTCGGCGTCGGTGCCGTTGGCGTAGTCGGTGTCCGGCGTGTCGCCCATGGCGCGTGTGCCGTCGCCACCACCTGCGTTGACTAAGTTCACCTTGAGGTAACGGGTCTCGGACTTGTCGGCCACGCCCCGGTCGTCGGAGTCGGGCGCATCAGCCGAACAGGACGCAAGAAGCGCCAGCGGCAAACCCGCAAATAGCAGTTTTAGATAATTTCGCATAATCTTGATTGTTTATAATGAAATTTATTATGTCGTTTAACCTTGGAGTCGTGTGTGTAAGTTGAGTTTTTTGTGTAAGTTGAATTTTAAGGATTGGATACTGTCAGGGTGACTTGAACTGAAAAAAGTTGACACTTTTGGGAGCAATACTCGAAAGAGCCAA
>ENA-UALF01000165-UALF01000165.1-human-gut-metagenome-genome-assembly--contig:-NODE-165-length-40686-cov-34.707932_pt1 | contig 40686 bp, 34 predicted proteins | sample MGYA00243698_ERZ654464 | MGnify/ENA primary metagenome ERZ654464 (study PRJEB26926, sample SAMN06164595) | human gut metagenome | biome: ENVO:00009003; feature: ENVO:2100002; material: ENVO:00002003...
AGGCTGATGCCTCTGCACGTTGAGTAGCACTCAAAAATTATTTAGGACAATATTGCTTTTACATACATTGTGTAACGTAAATTTCATTATCTTTGCAACATGGTTCAGGCCAACAGGGTATTCGATTGCGGGCAACCTTGACACGTTCACCGCCCCCGCCGATTGGAACAAGCCTGACCTAAAGCAGATAAACCAACAAATTTCAATACTTTATGTCTAACCTTCTAACATCACTTGCGTATGAAAAAAGTGCTACTCTTTTCTGGCCTGTGTGGTTTGTCTGCGCTCCTGCTGCTCGCCCGTTCTCCGGGCGGTGTCGAGGGAGTGGATGCTTGGTTTAAGGCCGCTCCGGTCTCAGGCAACCTCCAGGGACGCTACCAATGGCTCGACTTTTCGGGCGATTCGGTGGTGCAGTATGCTCAGAACAGGGTTTCCGGATCCTATGTGTTCACACAGGACAGGACCCTGCTCAAGTCACTAAATTTCAATCCGGCACTCGACTTCTCGAAAGGTGACACCCCGAAATGGAGCGAGCTGCGTCGTTCGTCACTCATCCAAGGCACGATTATCGGGGTGTTCGCGCCTTACACGTTCACGACCGAGGGAGTTGTCTACGGGGTCGCAAGCGGTGACGGAGGCGGCAGTCTCGTCACCAGTGACCAGATTGTGCGGCCTGGAAGTATTGAGCCTCTGGACTACGGCGAGGCTCACGGTGAGGATTTGCTCTACACCGGAAAAGACTCCATACCTGAAAACACATTCAAGGAACACGCCACAAAGGTGCTTACCTATTACCGTGCGGCCAACCCGAACACTTCGGTATGGGGTGGTCCCGGCGGTACGTTGACAATCGGCGGCGCGTATTCATCCACAAACGAGCATTTCAACGGGCCGTTTGACACTTCCAATTTCGATAACAAGGGGTTCGAGGGATATTCCCCTGAGCTGCTGGTGTATAACCGCATCCTGACTCCCGGCGAAAGAAGGAAGGCCGAGAGCTATCTCGCCATGAAATACGGTGTCACCCTCAATGACTCCTATCTTGACGGGGACGGCAACCTCGTGTGGGACCGCGACGACGCAGGCGTATATCACAACCGCGTCACGGCAATTTCAAGGAACAAGGCCGGTGATTTTCTCCAGCCGATGTCCGCCACCTCTTATGAAGAGGGTCCCCTCTACACGTCGCTGCCTGAGAATGACAGTTACCACAAGTCCAACTCATACGGACTTCCGTCCGAGGCGCATCTGCTTGTCATGGGGCGCGAATACGGAAATCCGATGCCGGACAAGCTGTCACTGTTCTGGGGCGACGACGGCGGCACGTTGGAGACCTACACCTCACCTAACGACACCCTTTGGCACATCATGAACCGTACATGGCTGGTCAAGCCGAATATGCCGACGGTGGCCGACACCACGGCAGCGCGCTGGGCCGGAACGGGTATGACGGTGACACCCGAAGGCTTTCTTGACGTGATAAGTCAGGACGAGAACACTGCGGGAAAGGCACTGACGCCGGAACTGACCGACGGCACGGGACTCATAGAGTTCTCATGCCCCTCGTCACATCCCACGTTTGATGTCGGGTTTTCCAAGTCGGGCGACAGCGGATGCACATACGGATTCCGCATAGGCAGTGACGGCAGTGTCAAGGCGATAGCCAACGGCGAGGCCACGACCGCCAATGTCACGACCGATGTGAGCGGTGCGGATGTATCGGTCATGCTCTCCGACGGGGTTGTCTATCTGCGCATTGACGGCGAGGGCAGCGCGGCATATACCGTCGCCATTCCCGAAGATGCGAGAAATTCGACATATCGCGGTATAATCAGCGCGGAAGGCTCGGCCAATCCGCTGTACCTGACCTCCGTCCGCTCCAACGGCGCGGTGGAGACAGGGTATTTTGCTGAACTGGCGCATAACCTGACCCCCGACAAGGAGTTCTATCATTACAGCCGAAACCGTACCGTCATGCTGATAGACCCCACAGGGGAAGGCCGGTTCGACACCGACAATACGGTGATGGTACGCTGCACACCCCCTGACATCTCGCGTGGCAAGACCATGTTCCACAATATATTGTGGGATGCCGACGGCAGCGGCTCCGACGTGTTCACCTTCGCATACTTCGACGGCATAGACGCGGATGTTGACGTCGAGCCTACGACCTGTCTTGACGGTGTTCCCCAGAAGGACGGTGCAATCGACATCGGCATCAATATAGGCACACCTATATACAAGTACACGCTCACCGTTGACAGTGTGGCCGGGATGAACAAGGATGACCTTGTGGCAAGCGGCAGTTTCATGGGCAAGACCCACCGCATCGAAAATCTCGCTACCGGCACATATACGCTGACGGTATCGCAGGGTGGAGGCAACGACATCCACGGCAAGGGTAACCTGTTGTATTCAACCTACTCGCATACCGACCGCAGGTTCACAGGCGGCGATGTTGAGTGGACGGTGACCGAGACCGGCTCGTGGTACCGCATAGGCGCGGAGCCTTCGGTGGTCGAGGACATCACCCAGTGGGGATATGACGTGCGCGGTGACAGGGCATATTTCATCATCGACGGCTATACGAGTCTCACGCAAGGGGTGAACATCAAGCCCGGCGACACCCTCGGTCTCAGAATCAGCGGCATATATGTACGCTGGTATCACAATGGCGAGGAAGTCCTCAAAAAGAGTGCGTGGACTCTGCGCCTCTGGAGAATGTGTATCAAGTACGGTCGCGGTGACACGCATATCACCGGCCTGACAATCAACGGCACACCTGTCGAGGATTTTGAAATCAACGGCAATGTCCAGATTGAGACACCAAAGTCCAACACCGTCACCTATACAGTCCATGTCGGCAACGGTTGTGACCCGTCGGCTCCCAACGGCATCGAGCCTAAGCAGCCCGTGGTAATCGGCCAGTCCGATCCTCCCGGCGGCGACTATCCCGGCAACACCCGCAACAGCAACCTGTCGGTTGACGCCGAGGACGGCACGGCCCACATCTTCAACGCCATTCTTGACCGTGACCACTCCGGCCCCGCCACCCTCATGGTGTTCGACGCATCGGGCAGACTCGTGTTCGAGGGCGAGATGGAAGGTTCCGACATCAAGACCAAGCGTTTCACAGTTCCGATGAACGGTGTGTATATCGTCAAGGCAATTACGGCCGAGGGCGAACATACCCAGAAGATTCTTGCGAAATAACCGGAAACAACACAGTAACAACATAATAAACCGATTATGAAACGGATATACAACATAGCCGTTGCCACAGCTATACTCTCTGCGGTGGGTTTGTCGGGCGCGTGGTTCCTTTCGGGGCCTTCCGCCGGGGCGAACAATTCGCCGGGCAGCAGCGGCATAAACATAGAGGCTGACAGCCCTGCCTCCTCTCCGGGGACGGTGGTCAGCGAAAGCGGCAATTCCTCTCCGCAACAGCAGGAAAAAGTAAAGGACGCCGGCATAGCGGCCACGCAGCCGGCAAAAGCTCAAACCTCAAAGCAGGATGCGGACAAATATTCCCGCATACCTGACGGCGAGTCGGTAAAAGGGTCGTTCCGCAAGGGACAGGCTGACAGTCTGGCGGTGGCCGGCGGTGCAATCTCCTTCTCCGGAGGTACACTGCTGCGCGACACCGAACTGTCGGTGTCGGTGCTTGCCGAGGATGATATGCCCGAACTTGATTTTGCCATGACGAATGTCACGGCACAGGGCGAGGGATACCGGTTCCTGCCTCACGGCACTCACTTCTCTGAAGAAGGCGCAACCGTAAGGCTCGGCTACGATCGCACGAGGATTCCGAGCGGTTACACGGAAGACGACATACGCACGTTCTATTACGATGTCGAGCAGGAGCACTGGGTGGCTCTCGACCGCATAGCTGTCAACAAGGAGCTGGCCTATGTGGAGTCAAAGACTACCCACTTCACCGACATGATCAACGGTGTCATTCAGGCACCCGAATCACCTGAGACCGACGGTTTCGCCCCCACCATGATGAACGACATCAAGGCTGCGGACCCGACGGCGAAGCTCAACATCATCACACCTCCGACGGCTAACAACCGTGGCTCCGCCAACCTGCAATATGCCTTCGAGATGCCTCCTGCCCGCAACGGCATGGCTCCCTCATTGGCAATAAGCTACAACAGCGACGGCGGCAACGGCTGGCTCGGACAGGGCTGGGACCTCTCCGTCCCCTCTATAACGCTCGATACCCGCTGGGGTGTTCCGCGCTATGACCTGACCAACGAGACCGAGACATATTCACTCTCCGGCTCGATGCTCTCGACGATGGATGACAACGGCGCGATGAGCGTCGCCCACCGTGGTGACAAGATTGCCCGTAAGTCAGACCGTCAGTTCTATACCCGTCAGGGCGGTGATTTCTCCCGCATAATCCGCAAGGGCAGCAGCCCGGCCGATTACTATTGGGAAGTGACCGACAAACAGGGTGTGGTATATACCTACGGCGGCGAGGGCGCGGTGCTCAAAGGCACAATTACCGACCTCTCCGGAAATACCCGCGAGGTGATTTCCGAATGGAAACTCAAACGTGTTGTCGAGACTCACGGCGACTGGATTGAGTATGAATACAAGACATTTGACGAGCCTGTACGCGGCGGATTGGTTGCCAAGGCAATCTATCTCTACACCGTCAAAGCGGGCAATGCCGAGAGCGACAGCCCGCATACGGTTGTCACTCTCACCGGTGACAAGGAAAAACGTCAGAAGGCCAACAACGCCCGTTACGGCTATCTGACATCTTCCAACCGTCTCCTTGAAAACGTGCAGATTGACTTCATGGGAGCGAAACTGCGCAGCTATTCGTTCTCGTATGTTGACGGCGCGTTCCACAAGGATATGCTCGAAAGTGTCCGTCAGTTCGACGACAAGGGCACCGAGTTCGCCTTCCAGAAGTTCGACTATTACGACGACGTTCAGTCGGGCAATGGCTATGTGCCTTTCAAGTCCGAGTCCGAGACATGGAACACCCACAATGACGGCCTCGACGCAGGTTTTATCAACCCGTTGCAGGGGATGGATATGTTCAGCGACAAGCCTTCCGCTCTTGGTGGCACGACAAGTTCATCGGTTGGTGGCTCGTTCTATGCTGGTGTCGGTCCCGACGACCAGAGCACAACCACTACGACAACCGGAGGTGGTGGCTTCAACTATTCAAATGACAAATCAAAGGGTCTGTCCACGTTTGTGGATTTGAACGGTGACGGTCTCCCCGATAAGGTTTACCGTGAAGGCGGAGCGTTGTATTATCGTCCTCAGCTAAGGGATGCCAATTCCGGTGAAATCTCATACGGAGAACCTATTAGGGTCAAAGGCATTTCCGGATTTTCTTCATCCAGCAGCAACACCTATTCAGGCGGTGCTGATGTTAAGGTCGGCTGGGGACCAGTTGCAGCTACTGTCGGTGTTGATTTGTCGAAAACTACCACAAAGACAAAGGAATATTTCTCTGACATCAACGGTGACGGTTTGATTGACCTCGTTTCAAATGGCAAGGTTTATTTCAACCATATCGAATTTGACGCACAGGGTAATGCCGTTCCGACATTCACATTGAGTAGTGCTGATACACCCAGCCCGATTATCTATGACCCCACCAAGATAGACACATCCGTCGGTGCGGTTGACCCGGAAGAGCAGGCAGAGGTACTGCGCATATCCCCAATGGAGGATGCAGTCCGCGTATGGGTAGCTCCAAGAGCTGGTGTAGTCAGCATTTCCGGCACAGTTTCGCTTGTTACTCCGACTGGAGACTATGATGCTGATGAGTATGAAAAAGCGGATGGTGTCCGTGTAGCCATTCAAAAAGGCGGCTCAGAATTGTGGAGTCAGTCCATAGCCAAGGGGGATGCCTCCGCTCACAATGCTGCGGCTACGGCTGTATCGGTCAACAAGGGTGACCGAATATATTTCCGTGTCCAGTCAGGTACGGAGGAAATGAGCAATGGTGCGTTTGACGAGGTTGTATGGCATCCTGTCATAACCTACGCCGGGACTGAAGAAATAATGCCCAATGGCTACTCGACAACAAAATATGAGCCGGAAGAAGGTGCGTTATATTTTGCAGCCACTTCATTGAGTATTGCGAAAAACAATCCAACGGTCGGCATATCCGGCAATTTCACAAAGCCTGAAACTACGGATGATGTCACGCTTACCATTGTTGGCTCTACGGACCGAAAGGACGTTAACGGCAATGACAATCCGGCTTATGTCGAGAAAACGGTATTTACCCGTACATTCCCGTGGAATGAAAGGTTTGATGACGACGTTTCAGTGTCGTTGCAAAACAACGACGGTCTGACAAACTTCCGGTTTGTCGTAAGTTCGGAATCAAATGTGCGCTGGGATGCTGTCAAGTGGAGTCCTGTCGTTTCTTACACGGATTCAACCGGGACACAGCAGAACCGCCCTGTCTGCCCGGACTATACGTTGTACGCCAATCACATAAAAAATGCTCCGTCTTATACAGCAACTACGGCGGATACAATTCTTCATGTAAAACCAGCTATAACTTTTGCAAATCCGTCTTATAACGGAAAAGTCACATTGACAGCGAAGACAACCGACAAGCTGTTGGGCAAGAAATCCTTCGCCGTTATGGGTGGGATTGTGGCAAATGACTCTATTTCCATACTGAAATCAGACATCGGCAGCGATAAGGTTTGGTTTGAATTGTTCTCGGAGGATTGTTTTATAGGCGATGCCGTGGCAAATGTCGCTGTCCAGATTAAATCTCCGTCGGTGATTTTGCCTCAGACTGTTGATGCCAACCTGTACGCAGCCAATGACCCGTCTGGATTCGGACATCTATATCGAGGCTGGGGCGGTTTTGTGTATAACGCATCTGAAAACCGTTACTCCCGACCCATTGATGAGTCTTTGCTGACATTGCCTGAAGATGAAAATGTTACTCTTGACCCGTTGACAATGGCGTTTACGCCGTTGAGTACGGATTTGAATAAACTTGACCGTTGGAGCGGTCAGCGCGAGGAGATATTCATAACAGCTACCAATATGGGGTCAGCCCGTCTGACCGAACTGGATGTTGTCCTCACGAATCCGTTTGACAATATCGGAGCTGTGTCCGGCATCGCCGGTGAACATCTGCAAGGCACAGGGGCGGCTGCAATCTCTCAGGAGATGGTAAGCAACAGCCGTGTTGTCCAGACAGGTGTCATGCTCACCTATAATGATTCCAAGGGCAGCTCTACAACCAAGTCTATGATGATTGACCTCAACGGTGACGGTTATCCTGACATCGTAGCCGGAGGTAAAGTTCAATACACCAATACCCTCGGCGGCATAAGCGGCGAAGTTCTCGGTGGCATAGGTTCGGTAACGAGTGAAAACCAGTCAAATGGGTTTGCGCTCAGCAGCGATGCGATAATGTCAGTCAGCAACACTGTCGGACACATTGCAGGCGGCAAGGCAAACAATTCCAATCAGGAGTCCAGCAGCAAGGCAAAAGGCGGTATTCCTGTATCTGCAAGCATACCTCCTTCCAATGAGGATTGGAGCACCGAGAGCTTCGTCGATGTAAACGGTGACGGTCTGCCTGACAAGATAGTTTCAGGTGGCAAAGTTCGCATCAATCTCGGTTATGCCTTTACTGAGCCGATAGATTGGGATATTGACCGCATACAGGGCGGTAAGGGCCAGTCTTTCTCAGCTGGTGGATCATTCAATATCGGTTCAAGCAGTTTTGCCGGAGGATTTAATTTCGTAACCTCCAAAAACGGAGAAGAATATAATCTTACGGATATAAACTCTGACGGTCTGCCTGACAAGGTTTGGAAATCCGGCGACAACATTATGGTCGCCTTGAATACCGGTACCGGTTTTGACACTCCGTTTGCATGGAAAGGCGCAAAGGCCCTCAATGAGTCTGCATCCACATCGGAAGGTAGCAATGTAGCCTTCACGGTCAACATTACTCCTAAGATTATTCCGATTAAAATATCGGTTAACCCCGGTGTTTCATTGAGCCATAGCATCAACCGTGTTAAATATTCCTTGCAGGATGTTGACGGTGACGGCTATCTGGATATTGTTGAGTCTGACAGCGAGAACGAGCTGAAGGTTACCCGCTCGGCTATCGGTCGTACCAATATGCTCAAATCGGTCACCAACTCTATCGGCGGTCGCTTTGAGGTGGACTATGCACACTCGACTCCTACCTATGGGCATCCCGGCGGCAAGTGGGTGATGTCGGCATTGACTATTGACGACGGTATCCATGATGACGGTCCGTTGATGAAGTCGGCGTTTGAATACTCCGACGGTTTCCGTGACCGTCACGAGCGCGACTTCCTCGGTTTCGGCAAGGTTGTAACAAAGAGCCTCGACACCAACAGCGGCAACAGCGTATATCGCCAAGCAGTTCAGGAATTTGCGGTTGACAATTATTATGCCTCCGGCAACCTTGTGGCCTCCTACGTCACCGACGCATCCGGCAACAAGTTCACCGAGACTGTCAACGAGTATGACGCTTACAGCGTGACAGCCAATAAGGATAGCTACTCTTTCGTACAAAAGGATGTCATTTACAGTGACCGTGCATCGGCGTTTGTTCCCCTCCGCTACACTGCCAACAAGCAGTATGAGGGCACATCCGACGGTATGATTATATCCGAGGCATGGAACGAGTATTACCTCAACGGCTACCACGGAGAGCTGAAATCCTATCGTTACAGCGACAAGGGCAACCTCGGCAGCAACGGAGCAGGCGGTTATGACTACGCAACCAACATCCAGTACACGTCCAACGACAGCAAGCACATTTTCGGTCTTCCCACCAATGTGACGGTTATCGGCGGTGACGGCTCGATGTATCACAACGTGTCGGCAACTTACGATACCAAGTATCCCAATCATCTGACGCAGGTGTCGCAGCAGCTCGGTTCTGGCGTTGCAGTCACCGACTACAAGTATGACCGCTACGGCAACATCACCCAGAAGACCCTCCCGGCAAACGGCACAGGTCAGCGTATGTGGTACAAGTACCGTTACGATCCTGAGATGAATATGTATGTCGAGCGCATAGACGACGCATGGGGCTATCGCAGCGAGGCCGGTAATTTCGATTACCGCTATGGCATCGCCCTTGAACGTCGCGACCTCAACAATTTCTACTACGAGACTGAAATTGACAATATGGGTCGTGTCACCAAGGTTCGCGGGCCTAACGAGCTGGCAACAGGCGTTGACTACATCATCGCGTTTGAGTACAAGCCAAAGGCAGAGTTCGGCGAGTCCGGCATATCCGCTCCCGCATACGCTGTCACCAAGCATTTCGACATCCAGCATCCCGGTGACGACCTTGAGACGGTTACATTCGTTGACGGTTTCGGCAGACCGGTACAGGTGAAGAAAGACGGCGTTGTCACGACAGCATCCAAGGGTTCGGGCGCATCCGACCAGAATGTGATGATTGTCAGCGGGCGCAATGTCTATGACGCTTTCGGTCGTGTAGCTGAGGCTTACTATCCCACTACCGAGGGCATGGGCGGCAAGACTTCGTTCAGCACCACGTTTGATAATATCAAGCCCACAAAGACAGTTTATGACGTTGTCGACCGTGCTTTAGAGGTAACACTTCCTGACGGAGCGAAAACCGAAACAAAGTATCTGCTTGATATGAGTTCAAACGCACTTGTTACCCGTGTTAAGGATGCTCTTGGCAACGAACAGTCCACTTATGCCAATGGCAGCGGAAAAACTGTGAAATCAATTCAGCACAGCGGTCCTGACGGAGAGATTGCCACAACATTTGAATATGACGGCATCCAGCGTCTTGTCAAGGTTACTGACGCGGATGAGAATGTCACCACGTCGGTTTACGACATGGGAGACCGTCGCACGGAGGTCAACCACCCGGCAAGCGGCATAACGTCGTTCACCTATGACCCGCTCGGCAATGTCCTGACCAAGCAGACTGCGAATATGGCTGAGGAAGGAAAGATGATTACATATTCCTACGACTACCACCGTCTGACAGGTATCAGCTATCCTGACCACCCAGAAAACAATGTCAAGTATTACTATGGTGGCCGCAACGCCTCCTACAACCGCATCGGACGTCTGATGATGCGCGAGGATGGAACAGGCGCGATAGAATACTTCTACGGCAAGATGGGCGAGGTCACCAAGACACGCCGCACTCTCATCGTACCCAATCAGGCGATTGCAACCTACGTCACCCAGTGGACTTACGACAGCCACAACCGACTCATCGAGATGATTTATCCCGACGAGGAGAAGGTCACTTACTCCTACAACCTCGGAGGTCTTCTTGAAAAGGTTCGTGGAGAGAAGTCCTACGGCTATGACTACATCACCAAACTGGGCTATGACAAGTTCGAGCAGCGCAGCTATCTGAAGTATTGCAACGGTGCGGAGACATTCTACACTTACGACAATCGTCGTCGTCTGAGCAATCTTGCGGTCAATAGCGGAGGCGCATCCATTATGGACAACGCCTATACGTTTGATGCGGTCAGCAATGTCCTTTCGGTAGCCAACAACGCATCGCTCCCTGCCAACGGCAATGCCGGCGGTCAGATGTCGCACACCTATACTTATGACGGTCTATATCGTCTCGCCACCGCTACGGGTACTTACACCGGGGCCGACAACAAGTCCGCATCCTACACCCTCGCTATGGGCTACGACAATATGCACCGCATCAAGTCAAAGAGTCAGCATCTCACTCAGGACAACGTGCAGTTCAACGGCACTCTCAATGTCGGTTACGACCTCACTTATACCTACGGCTCGGAAGAAGGAAAGAAATTCCAGCTTGAAAGTGTAAAGGATGTTAATTATCGCACTGAGGAGACTCCCGAAGGTCAACAAATCGAGAACGGCCATGTTTACTCCTATGACAAGAACGGAAATCTTGTCTATGTAAACACCAACCGGGTTATGACTGACGGACATAGGGACAACAGCGTCGGAGAGCGCAAGCTCATCTGGGATGAGGAGAATCGTCTGCTTGCAGTTGACGACAACGGCTTCGTGTCCAACTACTGGTACGATGCCGACGGAGAGCGCACTGTCAAGACTTCGGGCGAAAGCGATCAGGTTTATGTCAACGGAGTATTCTCCGGCGGCTCGACCAATACCGCTAAATTCTCGCTCTATGTCAGCCCGTACCTCGTGGCCAATCAGGGCGGTCGCTACACCAAGCATATCTACGCAGGTTCGCAGAGAATAGTGTCCAAGGTCGGCGATTTCGCGTCCTACGGTTCTGACCCGCGCCGCATAGAGTATGCAGGTGCCAACACCGACGGCCTTTCGGTTGATTACAAGTCGAAGTATGCAGCCCAGCAACAGGTAATCAAGGACAACTACAAATTCTTTGATGTACCCTACAACGGCACCGACAATGATAACTATGCAGATGGTGAAGGTTTCTGCTGCAATGACGGCTCTATGGAGGCGGCGGTGGCAGAGGCTCGGAAGGCACAGACCCGCGCAGTTTCGCGGTCGTTCAAAGACCCCGACAACTACGAGAACTTGCAGTTCTTCTATCATCCCGACCATCTTGGCAGCTCCAGCTTTATCACTAATCTTGACGGTGAAGTGGTGCAGCACATTGAGTATGTCCCCTTCGGCGAAGTCTTCATAGAGGAGCGCAACAACGTATGGAACACACTTTACCTTTTCAACGCGAAGGAATTCGACGAAGAGACAGGTATGTACTACTACGGAGCCCGCTACTACGACCCACGTCTCAGTCTATGGATGTCAACAGATCCAATGCAAGAAAAGTATTCTCATATAAACACCTATTGTTATGCTTTTAATAACCCATTAAATTTTGTAGATTTACATGGTATGGAAGGTGTAAAATATGAAAGCGATAATGGTGATAAAATCATAGAATGTAATGTGGTCGTCTTAGTAGAAGAAAAGAAAAAGATTCCAAGTAACGCTACACCAAAAGAACGGGCTAAATTAGAACGCAAAAATGAAAAAATTGAGCGGAATAATCAAGCTCGTGTTCAAGAAATACGAGAAAAATTGAACGAGGTTTATGGCGATGCAAAAAATTCTAATGGTGAAATAGTTCAATTTATTTTCAATGTCATGCCATTAGAAATTGCAGACCCAAAACTTAGAAAAGTCCAAAGGGCTACGCAAATAGGTTACGAATTCGGATTAGAAGCCGACATGAACCCCAATGAAGGTCGTCTAGCATTTCAGAATGCCTTGGCAGTAGTCATTTCTCAAGCTGGAGCTGGTTCTGCTAAAGGTTCAGCTAGTGGATCTTTAGTTAAATTGAATGATATGGAAGCAATGACTATTTCACACGAAGTAGGTCATACTTTTGGGCTAAAAGATAATTATCCGCTTTCAACTGGTGGAATTATGGATTATCCTCCCGGTAGCCTTATACCTTCCGAAGTAGATGAAATCTGGGAAAAAGCTCACACTAAAAAAGGAACAAAAAAGTGAAATATTTCCTAGTCCTAATCGTATGTATGGTTATTGGTGTCGATATGACGGCCCAAGAGCCATCCGAATATGTAGTCTTTACCTTTGAGCGAAAGCTCAAAGGTAAAGACCTTGAATCCTATTATTGGATTGCGGAAGTAGACTCTATCCGTAATCTTAAGTTTCCTATAAACCCTCTATATATTGACTCTGTGTCTAATTTGAATTTAAATAGATGTATCGATAATGATACTATCAGTTGGCAAAATAATTATGATGGCGCCGATTCAAATTATATATCGACACTACAAGACTTCTTGAATTTAAACAAGCGCAACAGACGTAAAATTCAAGAAATAGCAACTAAATGGTATGATACAGCTTTAAGAGTCCCAGAAAAAGTCATCATATATGCTTTTCCTGTAAAAGGTTGTTTTTGTCAATGTTACCAAGTTTATCAATATGGAGGTTCTTCTGTCAGGGAATTTGAAGGACACGTTTTTATGCCATTATCCGGATTTAGTTATATTCCATCTTTTTGGGATAGAGAAGCTGGTAAGATTGTGCAATTCGCAAATTACATTTTTATTGATTTTACAAGGTTTACACCTTCTGTTTTCCAAGATCGTAGGAGATGCGAACCGATTGAAAAATGGTAATAAACGATTATTCTCTAATTATAGGGCAGTCTAACACAAAGTTAGGCTGCCCTATTTCAAATTAACAATTGATTAATAAGTTTATCTGAAAATATACTTCTTCCAACTTTAATAAGGACAAACCTTTTAAATGGCTAATATTTATACTGCATTAAATAAACTTTTGTGATATTGATTCCACAAAGATATTTCCGATGTTTTCAATATAGATTTGATTAAGGTCTATCGGTTGGCTGGCGTGTCCACCGATTATTTTGCTCATAAAGTCAACCTCCTCAATCATCAGGTCGTTGATGCTCTTGGTGAAATTCTTATAATGCCGAGAGCCTTGTATGAAAAGATTGAAAATAGCTTGTGCCGCATTTATTATACCGTAATTGTCCCTTAAATCATCCCGGACACTCTCAATCAGCGTAAAAATAATAGCATATCAAATTTACTGAAATGAATGATATATTATTAATTAGAATCAAAATTCATTGACTCGATAAAGATATTTCCGATATTCTCGACATAGACGCGGTTTAGGTCGAGAATGTTGTTTACACGGCCTCCGACTATGCGGCTCATGAAGTCTTGCTCCAGCTGCATCAGTTCGCCGACGTTTGATGTGAATTGGTCGTAGTGCTTGGAGCCTTGAATGAATAGATTGAAGATTGCCTGTGACGGGTTTTCGACACCGTAGTTGTCCCTTAAATCATCGCGGACCCGCTCAAACGGGGTCTTGTATTTGTTATAGAAATCAGTAACGGTGGACTTGGCTAATTTCTCTCTCTCGTCATCCGAGAGCGCAAACACCGGGAAGAACAGTTCGTCGAGGATATTGGCAAAAAGAGTCTTTTTGTTTTTGAAATAGTATGCGATAGCTCCCCTTGTCTGTTTGATTACCTTTTCAATATCGGAAATCGCGATTGCGTCCCAACTGCCGGTGGCAACCAGCGGATAACACTTTTTCAGTATATCCGACCTGTTTTTCAATGATTGTTCCCGATGTTTCGACATAACGCAAAAAGGGTATGGAGGAGCGTCGTATCTAACACGAGGGTTATTGTGGAAGACCTGTAAGAAAGATACGACGCAACCCCATACCCGTATGACGTATGGACTCGCGTTTCATATCTATCCGTCTTCTTACTAAAAACTTCCACATTTTCGTGTTGAAAGACAAATATGAAATGTAGTTATCTCGTATTGAGAATACAAAGTTAGTCTAAAAATCTGACATTGGCAATCAAATCACGCGCAATAATGTCGCGCCGAATGAAAAACGGCCGCTTTCGGGCACGACGACAAGTATCTTATCCCCGGATTTGAGCGGCTTGGTGCGCAGCAGCTCGTCGAGAGCCGAGAACGGAGCCACCGACCCGACGTTGCCGACCCATGTGAGGTTTGTGAACCACTTGGATGTCGGGAGGTCGATACCACGGCTGCGGAACTCCTCGTCCAGCTTGTTGTAGAAATACATTGAGGAGATATGAGGAATGACGTATGTTACCTCATTAGTATCCACCTCGAACAAGTTGAGAGCCTCCTCTATCACGTCCACGAAATAGCGTGTGATGTACTCGTTGAGTATCTTTACATTCTGCTTGATGCACCACACCGACCTCTCGGCCACATCTCGGCTGTCGAACTCCTTCCAGCTTTTCAGGGAACCGTCGGGCATCGCCTCCGCCCACATATACATACAGGCCGGCTGGCGGTTGGCAAACGACTTCATGTGAATGAACTCGATCTGAAGATTCAACGCCCCCTTTTCCGGCTCATTGGAAAGGTAAAGCGCGGCAGACCCGTCGGAAAGCATATAGCGCAGGAAGTCCTTTTCAAACGCTATCGCCGGATGGTCCGACACCTCCTGTTCCCGGCGGTATTCCTCCTCGAAGAACTTGGAGAGCAACGACGGTGAGACCAGTTCCGACATACTCACCACCGCGTTGTCGGTGTTACCCATGCAGACTGACATGTAGGCTGTCTTCATCGCGGCAAGCCCGGTCAGGCACACACCCGCGAGAGAATAGATTTCCAACGGATGGGAGAACGCCTCGCCATGCACCATAGATGCCTGAGACGGGAGATTCTGGTCGGGACTCGAAGTGCCGCAGGCAAGGAGCTGAACCTCCTCCTTCTCCTGCGGAGACTTGAAAAGCGCGTTGATTGCCGACGCCGCCATTTGAGCGTTGGTATGGGTTATGCGCTGGTTGGTGTCAAGGGCATAGTAACGCCCTGTAATGCCGTTCTGACGGAGGATGATGTTCTTTACTCTCGACGGTCGTCCCCCGATGCGTCCGAGAAAGTCCTCCATGCGGTCGTTGGTCACGACCTCGTTTGGGAAAAAGGAGGATGTTCGGGTTATAAATACGTTCTGATACATAGTAAAAAGTTTACATTACGCTTGGAATGTAATGCAAACTTACTTAAAAAATCTATGATTGAGAAATTATAAGGACTAAAACAATATCAGACCGCCTTTTCCGGTGCTTTCATCAGGCCATATAAGGCAAGTAGCACCCTGCGGAGGTGCTCGGCATCCAATCCGCTGAGCATAGACTCATAGAAAGATTCGCCGTAATAGAGATACACATACTGCTCGGCACTGGTCATTACATCCAAATCGGAACGTAATTCGCCACGGGCAATCGCCTCAATGATTTTCACGTTCCACATACTAAGCTCATTGTTGCGGTTTTTCAGGTACTCGTCGTGCAGGTCGGGGAAATAGGTCTTCAGCTGCAACAGAAGGAAAAGATACGAGCGACTCGCGTTCTGCGGCATAATCTCGTCAATGAGCCTCTGCATACTCGCCATTGTGTCCCTCACACCGTCCACGGCCGCATTTATGAAGTCATAAAAGGTGGGCTGGTTATGGTCATACTTGTTGCGTACATTCTGTTTGTCAATAAGATAGTGTCTTACGACCTGTTTGAAGAGACCTAATTTCGACTTGGAATAATAAGACACCGCACCGCGAGTCATGCCCGATTCCTGCTCTATATCAGTAAGGGTGACAGACTCGTAATTCCTCGTTAGAAAGAGTTTGAATGCTGCTCGGTACAGCTGTTCTCTCCTGTTGTCGGCGTGCATATGATTAGCAGTTGTTTTTGGTTCACTTTCAGCAACAAAGTTAATAAAAGTGGCCGACAGCATCAAATAATTTACTAACTTTGTGGTAAATTACAAAGAGTATGTATATGGAGGTACGCCTGAGCCTCAACACGAAAATGTGGAAGATTCTCGTAAGAACGAGGCAAGGGCATACCTCCTTTACGCTCTTTACATATCAGTCCTGCATGAATTTACTGAATTTCGGGTCTTTTGCTATACGGATTTTCTCATCCTCGACTATCTGCCTGATCTCCGCCTTGATACGGTCGTAGTTGTCCTGTATCACCCGCTCCATTTCGCATTGGCCCGTCACCTTGTTGACAAAACCGTTAATGACCGGAATTTCCTTATATGCCTCCGTCTCCCTCCTTACCTTGTCATTGTCAACGACAATCTCGGCATGAAAAATCTTCTGGTCTATGCGCTCGTCGAAGTTGTCGGAGACAGCCCCGACAAACATACCCTGCGTCAGAGTCGAGATTTTGCTCGGAGGGATTAGGGAGTCCATTTGGGTGTTGAAGGAATGGCTCACGTCCTGACGGCTCACCGACATTGACTGCCGCTTCTGCAACACCTTTCCGAAACGCTCGGAGAGCGTCTTGGCCGTCTCCCCCACGACCTGCCCGGAGAAGATGTTGCCGACCGTGTTCATCACCACAGCAGCCTCCTTGTCGCCGTAGTCGCGCTTGAGCTGCGAGAAGTCCTGAAAGCCGAGACACACCGCCACCTTGTTGCTTCGCGCCGTGGCTATGAGGTTGTCGAGACCCTTGAAATATATCGTGGGCAGCTCGTCTATTATGACGGCGGACTTCAGCCGGTTCTTCTTGTTGATCAGCTTTACGATGCGCGAATTGTAGAGACCGAGGGCCGCCCCGTAGATATTCTGGCGGTCGGGATTGTTGCCGACACACAGGATTTTGGGGCTTTCGGGATTGTTGATGTCGAGGGAGAACTCGCTCTCCGACATGACCCAGTATAGCTGCGGTGAAATCATTCGCGTAAGCGGGATTTTCGCCGATGCTATCTGGCCTTGGAGCTGGTCCTGAGCCCCTGATTTCCAAGCATCCATAAATGGCGAGAGGTAGTTTTCAAGTGACGGATACGAGGTCAGGATTGGAAAAATATCCTTGTAGGGGCGGCACAAAAATTCAATCGCATGGGGAAAGGTACAATATTTTCCGTTACGGTAAATACGTAAAAACCAGATTATAGCGGCCAAAAGGATGATAGGCGACTCCACGAAGAAGTCTCCCTGCTTGCTCACCCAAGTCTTGTTAAGGTTGAGCATTATAGTGTATGCGCTCTCGTAAGCGTCGGAAATATCCGTCATGAACTCCGGTGCTATGGGATTGCAGCGGTGTGAGCGCATCGGGTCGTCAAAGTTGATGACCCTGAACTCCGGGACTCTCCCCTTGTACCCCTCCTTGTGGGCAAGGAGGTGATTCATGGCGATGACAGATAGGTCGGGATACTTGAAGTCATACAGATAGGCACTGTAACCGTTTTCAATACACTGCTTTATGTAATTGTTGACCACTGCGTATGACTTGCCCGAACCGGGAGTTCCGAGGACTATCGTCGCGCGAAACGGATTGACTACGTTAATCCACCCCTTATGCCACTTGCGCTTGTAGTAGAACCGTGTCGGGAGGTTGATTGAATAGTCGTTTTTCAACAGGCGTGTCTCCTGCATGAACGACTCGTTTTCATTGTTGAAACGGTCGTCCATGAGGTTGCCCCGGAGTATTCTTCCCGCCCATACGCCGCCGAAAAGCAACGCCACATATCCGAGGGCGGTCGATGCGATATACATAACCGTCCACCCCTTGGCGGGCATCCACCAGCAGCCGATGAAAAGCGTGAGGCCGACAGCGAGGGCTGCCGCGACGTGCCTCCATTTGATACTCTCGCTCTTGACTCCCTTAGTGCCGAAACACGATACGGCGAGAAGGAGGAGCGCGAACCACTTCGCGTTGTTAGGATTTTGGAAAATGCCACACTCGTTATTGAGATTGTTCAATATGCGGTAAACCGTAATGACGAACCAATTGCTGTGAACCACGGCAACGCCTGTGAACCACAGGATATTTGCAGCGACAATAGCGATGCTTATGCCCCTGACGAAATCCATTATCTTGGCGAGTGCCCGTAGGTCGTCTTCCTGCTGACTCATAGAATAAATGTTTTTGGTTTGTGATTAACTTCCGGGCTTTCTGCCCCTGCGTCTCCTGCGCCGCATGGCGCGGTAGAACGCCTCCTCCTCAGCATCGAAACCGGGCCCGACATGGAACAGGTCGAGACCGGGGATAGAGGGCATATCATCCGTGGTGTCCCGCTCCGCGCCCCTGCCTGTATAGGCGTGGGCTGTATGCTGCCGCGGGCCTGCGGTATTCCTGTCACTCTCCGGGTCAACGGTATGCTGCGGGGTCGGCTCTTCGGTTTGCGGAGAGCGGTCGTGCGTCTCCGTTTCAGGCACGGGAACGGGAGTGTCCACTACGGCCTCCGCACTGCCGTTGAACCCGCGCTCGAAGGCATTTGCCGAATACTCCTTGCCGAGACGCGAACCGTTGAGGACGCACATAGTGCTATGGTCAATGAAAGTGACACCGTATATACGCCCCGTTTCCGTATGCCTGAACACGACATCAATCCCGACGGCTTTGAGCCGGGCGATAAAGCTGTCCCTGTCGGAACACTGCAAGAGAGCGTCGTCAACCCTTCGTCTGACAATATCGGTGAGGTGGCGGTCGGCAATATCGCCCCTTGACCTCTCGAACCTGCCGTCAACAGCTGCGCGGCTCGCGAACTTACCGAGACGGGATGCCTTGAAGGGCGAGGCAAGAGGAGTGCCGGAGTCATCGGTCGCGAAATACACCAGACCGTGGTACTCGCGCCCGTTAACCCTGCCGTCCGTCATTTCCGCCCTGACATTGAAGAGCGACAGCACCGCGTTCATCTCGCCGATGCTCTGGAAACGGTATCTCATGCCGACGAGTTTCACCACGTTTGCAACCTGACGTTTCAGGTCTCCAGCCGGGTCGATTTTCACGATGGGGGTATCGGGCGACACCTTCTGACGCTCCGCTGGACGCAGACCGAACTCCTTCTCCAGCTCGCGGCAAATCTCCTTGCTGCGGTAGAAATTGTTCTTGTCCGACACCGCCTTGCCGTCGGTGCCGACGCGCAGGGCGACAATGTGGATATGGTGGCGGTCGATGTCCATATGCTTTACCACGATGTAGGGCATCTCACCGAACCCCATGCGCCGCATATACTCGTGTGCCAGGGATGTGTAGTCGGTATCGCTCAGACGGTCGTCGGGATGCGGGTTGAGCGATATGTGCATCATCGGTTTCACGGTCTTGGTATTGGCCGGCATCCAGCGCATGAAATCATTGTAGACACGGCGGATGTCCACCGCCCCCGAACCGTCGTTGTAGATTTTGTTGGTGTCAAGGAGACGGCCTTTCTCCTTGTTGAGCTTCTCCCCGTTGTAACGGATCGCGCCATAAAGGGAGTTGCCTAACGAGATTTTTGCAACCATGCCTCGTCAAATTTTCGGGCGAGGGCGACAATCTCGCCGCTTATCCTCACCAGTTCGACAGTCCTTTGCTCCAGCTCGGACAACAGCTTCATAGCTTTCTTCTCGGTGAAATTCTCGCGGAGCGTCTTCACGAGGAGAGAATATTCCACCCCGACGGTACGGTATTGGGCGTTGAAGGATGAAAGAAGGTCTATGAACTCGCGTGTCCCCTCGTCAACATAGAACACCTTGAACGGCTTGCCGAAGAGTATCCCTTTGATGAAAGCCGCCTTGTTCAAGGCACCAGCCTTGTCGAACATCGAGAGAAAGACCTCGTTCTCCCGTGCGTCGAGACGCACGACATAGCGGAAAACGGAAGGGTTGATTTTTGGCGGACGTCCGCCACGGTTGAAATTCTGCGCCATAATCGGTAGATTAAGCGTGTCACAGACTGCGGACCGCAGTAAAAACGGATACGGGGTTTACGACTTCGGAGTAAAGCCTCCCCCCGGTGGAACCGGCAAGGGTTGAGAGGCACTCACTTGGTTTCAAGTGCCTGTCAACATACCTTGCAATGCTCATGTGAGCATAGAAAAATGACTGAAAAACAGGGGTGAAAAAGAGGTCGGATTTTCCTGTGAAAACAGAGCGGGAGAACCTCCCGTCGCGGCGAAAAATCGCAGGTTTTGACCTGCCCTGCGGGTCGATGTCCGCGTTACGGCATCCGAAAAGAGGCTTATGCCACAGACTGCGACACCGCATCCAGCCGCGTTTTGGCCGATGATTGCGTGTATGAGCCTAACAACGTGAACGGCTTAATTGTTTCCGTGGTCGGCAACCTTCGGCAAAAGCTCGGCAATATTCGGAAAGTCAGCACATTACGAAAACCATTTTTGAATTGCTGGCGTTATGATTGCGTATTCGGCCAGTTCCTTGGCTGTATGACACACCGCTCATATACTGATAAATTCAGAAGAGTGACGCGACAATCCTCCCGCCGTTCAGCGGAAAAAACACGAAACTGAAATACAATATGACTGAACGGCCCGACGACTGCACGACGCTTCAGATGAAATCCAAGTTGAGCGCGTTGTCATTGGAACTGCTGAATATCCACAAAGTCAGACCGGAGACTGACGCGGACACTGAACCGTCAGTCCTTCCGGCGACTGAAAGGCCGGTTGGCCGAATTGTCAAACCATTAGAATAACGGATGATTGGATTACCGGATTATAGGATTACCAATCACTCAGATGACTGAATGACTGAGTGACTGAATGACCGGGTGACGGGATTATCCCCAAGAGGTATGACCGTTCAGGAGGAGAGCCGTATGATTGCGTGGCTGAACCTTCCAATCACCGGGCATCTGACGTACTGAGGGAACAGGGCGATTTTCAATCCCGGCGTCAGCAATGCCGACCAAGGCACGGGCAAGTGCCGCACGGCGGTCCGCCGTTTCCACAACCACATACACCGTATTGAAATGACAGAACCGGTTTTTGTCGCTTTCGCCACCCAAAAAGGCGGAGCGGGCAAATCAACCCTCACGACGCTTGTCGCGAGCTGCCTCCACTATCTCTACGGCAGAAAGGTCCTCGCCATAGACTGCGACGCAAGGCAGCACAGCATGGTCGAGTACCGCCGGAAAGACAAGCTGGTGATTAAGGAGAACCCCGCTGTCAAGAGACGTTTCACCAAGCTCATGCACAGTTTCGGTGGCAGCGTCTACGAGATAATAAGCAGCGGGCCGGGCGAGGCACTCGCCACCGCCCAGAAAGCGATAGACGAAGGCTATGCCGCCGACTTCGTGTTCTTCGATGTCACGGGCACGGTCAACGACCGCGAGATAGTGACGCTCCTCTCCGCGATGGACTACCTCTTCGTCCCGATAACCCCGGAGACGGGAGACCTGAAAAGCTCTATCGGATTCGCGCACAACGTCCGCGAGTGCATGATCCTCACAGGGGATTCGCGCATCAAGGGAACATATCTCGTATGGAACAAGGTGCAGGCAAAAGACCGAGACAGCCTTTGCCAGATCATCAACCGCTATGCCGCCACTATGTGCATAGAGTCCTTGGAGACCATACTCCCCATGAGCGTGAAATTCACCAAGGACGGCACCGAGACAGGCCGGGGCGCGGTCTTCCGCTCCACCTTCATGCCCCCTGACAGGGCACTTCTCAAAAACAGCTATCTGCCCGAACTGGTGGATGAGATTCTCCAAACCATAACCCCCGAAGAGTATGCCGACAAGACGTGAGACAAACTTCGACGCCGACAAGTTCCTCGACTCATACGAGGACAGGACAGCCTCCGCGATGCGTGACCCGGCAACGGTCAAAGAGCCGCCCAAGACTGCGGCGAAAGCCACTGAAACACCTGCCACAGCCTCACCCAAGGAGGTGGAGTACATGGAGAAATACCTCCTGCCCCAGAAATATGTGCGGGTGATAAAGAGCGGCAAGCAGGTCGCGGTCAGCGACGAGTTCAAGGTAAAGATTCAGAAACTACTGTTGTTCTTCTCCGACGGAGGGACGATAGCCGGATATGTAAACAACGTGCTGGAGCAGCATTTCCGGGAATTTGACGACGTTATCCAGCGTATGTTCAACAAAACCAAGCAGATTTAGATATGGCAGACGAAAATAAAAAAGACACAAGAGGGTGTCCGGCCAAGGAAATGGAGTGCCTGACCCGGCAGGAAGTGGAGGCATACCGCTCGATGTTCCTCGAACCGGGAGAGGTCGGGGCGCGAAAAGGGATATTCGTCCCGCGCGAACTGGTGGACAGGCTGAAGATGTCCGTGCCCCTCCTTGACGTGGAGGGCCTCACTATCGGGGTCTATGTGACGCGGATACTCCTGCGTCACCTGTCGGACAACGCCGGCATACTGAACCTCCTTATGGAGAAGGGGAAGAAAAAGACGCGCCTATGAACACCGTCCTGTCCGTACTGATAATATGCGGTTTCCTGTACCTGTCGTTTGTGACATGGATGTTCCGCAGGAAAGGCGGGGATGCAAAGCCCTCCCGGAAGGAGGGAGAGGCAAAGCCTGATACCTCCGCATCCCAACCCTCGCCACTATCGATAGTCCCCAAAAGCGACTTCGACATGGACACTTTCCAGAAATCACTCGCCGCCACGCTGACTTCCGCCGTCAGACAGGCACTTGGCGCGGCAACGGGCGATGTCAATCCCGCCGGGAACTACGGCAGCTACGGTGACGTGGAGGGCGATGATGAAGACCCCGACATGGATGATGTGGACCCCGGACGGGTGTCCCCTCCGGCCACCGGCGACAGCATCGAGGAGATAGAGGACGCGCTGAGCGTGGCAGTCAATCCCGGTGCGGATGCCGACAGCAAGGCCAAGGCCGGCAATGTGCTATCAGGGATGCGGGACGTGGTTTTCATCGGCAGGCTTATGGAGGCCGACCGTCGCATCAGCGACGGGGTGATGGAGTGCATAGCCGAGAATATCCGCATGAAGAGCGCGAAGCGCGTCAGGAAGAAAGGCAGCCCAGCCCCCAAAGCCAAGGCAAAGCCCGTGGATATAGGCGGTGTCCTCCGGGGCCCGGATTTTGTGAAACATAAAAAAGACGAAGATGAAGAAGACTGATTACGGATGATGCCGTGCAAGGCACAGCACAGGCCCGTCGAGGCCCCGACACAAACCGCGTCGGGAGAATGAAAGCCCGGCGCACAATACAAGACCCGTATGAAAACAGCAAAAAACAAAATTATGATTCTCAAAGGACGGTTCGTCCTCGCCATGCTCATGGTGCTCTGCTCGGTGCAGTTCATGAGCGCAGCAGGCAACGGCCTTTCGGGTATCAACGAGGCAACCAACATGGTGTCCTCATATTTTGAGCCCGGCGTGAAACTTATCTACGCCATAGGCGCGGTGGTGGGTCTCATCGGAGGTGTCAAATGCTACTCCAAATGGTCGAGCGGCGACCCCGACACCTCAAAGACCGCCGCGAGCTGGTTCGGTGCCTGTATCTTCCTTATAGTGGCAGCCACAATCCTCAAATCCTTCTTCCTCTGATGGCCGAATACCCGATAAACAAAGGCATAGGCCGCAGCGTGGAATACCGGGGACTGAAAGCGCAATACCTCTTCATATTCGCCGTGGGGCTGCTGTCAATGTTCATACTGTTCGTGGTGATGTATGTCGCGGGGGTGCCCCAGTGGTTCTGCATCGGCTTCACCGCCGTGTCCGCCCCCTCCCTCGTGTGGCTCACCTTCCGGCTCAACGCCAAGTACGGGCAGTACGGACTCATGAAACTCGGCGCGGCAAGGTTTCATCCGCGCTACATAATCAACCGCAAGCGTATCAAACGACTAATAAAGACAAGAAATGCGAAACACGCTTAAAGCGACTACGCTCGAAAGCAAGCTCCCTATTCTGGCCGTGGAACACGGCTGCATCATCTCAAAGGACGCCGACATCACGGTGGCCTTTGAGGTGGGGCTCCCGGAGCTGTTCACCGTCACCTCCGCAGAATACGGGGCCATGCACTCGGCATGGTGCAAGGCCATAAAGGTGCTGCCCCGTTTCTCGGTGGTACACAAGCAGGACATATTCGTCAGCGGGAAATACCGCCCGGAGTTGCAGAAGGAGGGCCTTTCATTCCTTGACCGCTCCTTTGAGCGGCACTTCAACGAGAGGCCGTATCTCGACCACCGTTGCTACCTGTTCCTGACCAAGACCACCCGCGAGAGGGCGAGACAGCAGAGCAATTTCTCGACACTCTGCCGGGGCCGCATACTCCCGAAGGAACTTGACCACGAGGCGGTCGTAAAGTTCATGGAGTCGGTGGAACAGTTCGAGCGCATTATCAACGACTCAGGCCATATCACCCTTCGCCGCCTTTCCGACGCGGAGCTGATAGGCACGGACACATCTTCGGGACTGATTGAGAAATATATGTCCCTCTCAATGGAGGATGTCGCCTGTCTTGAAGACATGGACCTCTCGGCGCAGCAGATGAGGATAGGCGACAATATGCTCTGCCTCCACACCCTGTCGGACACTGACGACCTCCCAGCCAAGGTCGGCACCGACAACCGCTATGAACGGTTATCGACCGACCGCTCGGACTGCCGCATGAGCTTCGCGTCGCCCGTGGGACTGCTGCTTCCCTGCAACCACATCTACAACCAGTATGTGTTTGTTGACGACCACGACGAGAACCTCGCGAGGTTTGAAAAGACCGCCCGCAACATGAACAGCCTCTCCAAGTACAGCCGTTCAAACGCTATCAACAAGGAGTGGATAGACCTCTATCTCAACGAGGCGCACAGTTACGGGCTCACGTCGGTCAGGGCGCATTTCAACGTCATGGCGTGGAGCGACGATTCCGAGGAGCTGCGCCGCATCAAGAACGACGTAGGCGGACAGCTCGCCACTATGGGATGTATGCCGAGGCACAACACAATCGACAGCCCGACGCTGTTCTGGGCGGCTATGCCCGGCAACGAGGCGGATTTTCCAGCCGAGGAGAGTTTCTATACTTTCATCGAGCCGGCGGCCTGTCTCTTCACCGCCGAGACAAACTACCGCTCCTCGCTGTCGCCATTCGGCATAAAGATGGTTGACAGGCTCACGGGGAGGCCGGTACACCTCGACATCTCCGACGAGCCGATGAAAAGGGGCATAACAACCAACCGCAACAAGTTCATCCTCGGACCTTCGGGCAGCGGAAAATCGTTCTTCACCAACCACTTGGTGCGCCAGTATTATGAGCAGGGTGCCCACGTCCTGCTCATAGACACCGGCAATTCATACGAGGGGCTGAGCAACCTTATCCGCAACCGTACCCACGGGGAGGACGGCATCTATTACACCTACACCGAGGACAGCCCGATTTCATTCAACCCGTTCTACACCGAAGACGGAGTGTTCGACGTGGAGAAGAAGGACAGCATCAAGACCCTGCTGCTGACGCTGTGGAAGTCGGAGGAGGACCATGTGAGCAAGACCGAGAGCGGTGAGCTTGGATCCGCGCTGTCCATGTTCCTTGACAAGATGCGGTCGGACAGTAACATAGTCCCCTGTTTCAACTCCTTCTACGAGTTCATGCGCGATGAATACCGTGCGGAAATGACGCAGCGTCCCATACCCATATATAAACAGGACTTTGACATCGACAACTTCCTGACGACGCTGAGGCAGTATTACCACGGAGGCCGTTTCGACTTCCTTCTCAACTCCAAGGAGAACGTCGACCTGCTCAACAAACGCTTCGTGGTGTTCGAGATTGACTCCATCCGCGACAACAAGGAGCTGTTCCCGGTGGTGACGATTATCATCATGGAGGCCTTCATCAACAAGATGCGACGTCTGAAGGGCATCCGAAAACTCCTTATCGTGGAGGAGGCTTGGAAAGCGTTGTCAACAACCACCATGAGCGAGTACCTCAAATATATGTTCAAGACGGTGCGCAAGTATTTCGGCGAGGCCGTGGTGGTGACGCAGGAGGTTGACGACATCATATCGTCGCCGGTGGTCAAGGAGACTATCATCAACAACTCCGACTGCAAGATACTCCTCGACCAGCGCAAGTACATGAACCGCTTTGACCAGATACAGTCGTTGCTCGGACTCACCGACAAGGAGAAGGCCCAGGTATTGTCGATAAACCTTGCCAACAATCCGAACAGGCTCTACAAGGAGGTATGGATTGGGCTTGGGGGTACACAGTCCGCGGTCTATGCGACGGAGGTCAGCCGCGAGGAGTATTACTGCTACACCACCGAGGAGACCGAGAAAATCAGGGTGCTCGACACCGCGCGTCGGCTCGGAGGCGACATAGAGGCCGCGATTAAATTATTAGCAAACGAAGACAAAGGATTATGATTGACCAGATTATTTCAACACTCGGCGACTTCATGTCGTCACTATCACCGGCGATAGTTTATAACTACCGTGTTATAATTGTCCTGTTGTGCGCCTTGAACGCCTTGTTGCTGCTGTTCCTGCTTTTCAGAACCCCGGCCAGCATCCGCAGGCGGGACAGGTTTTTCCTGTCGGCTCTTGCCGACATCGTGGCAGAACGCTTCGCCGAGGACACGGGCAAGGCGTTGACAAAAGCCCTCAATTCCAGATTTCCCATTGACGAAGAGACGGATCCGCGCAATAAAATCCGTGGCCGGTGGCGAGTGCCGATTATCGGTATAACGCTGGACATCCACGAGGAAAGAGGCTTCTGGCGGGCAGATATAGACGGAAGTCATTGCGGGCACTCATACACGGACAACACAGTCCTGCGCTATCTTGACAACGAGATATTCGACAAGAATATATATACCGCGCAAGGCAGGATGTACTGGACTATCGCATACGACGAGCTGTTCGACACAATCTTCATCCCGGAAATGGATATGACGTTCAGCCGTTTCCCGGACACCTCCGTTCCCGATATGCGGGTACTGGTCAAGGATGTGGCGTTAGCTGAACCGAAGATACAGGAACAGTCACAAGAGCCGGAGGCCACGCTTGAAGAACTTTCAGAGACTCCCTTTAAGGAGACCGTTAACGAACCCGAAAAATAAGATGTATGAACATACTGAGAATAATACTGATAATCATAACGGCCTGTGTCGCCGCTGTCGCCCTCCTCCTGAGACTCGCGTTGTGGACACTCTCCCTCGGTGTAAGGCTCATAGGAGGAATGGCCTCCAGAATATACTAACGAAAAATAACAAACATGGCAAGACTGAAATACATTATGGCGGCACTACTGATGTGCCTCCTTCTCGGCGCGGGGAGGGCAAACGCCCAGTGGACTGTGATTGACCCCTCCAACATCGCCCAGAGCATCGTCAACAACTCGAAGTCTCTCGTTCAGGAATCCCAGACGGCAACGCACATGGTGAAGTCGTTTCAGGAGACGGTGAAGATTTACGAGCAGGGCAAGAAATATTACGACGCGCTCCGCTCGGTCAACAACCTTGTGCGCGACGCCCGCAAAGTGCAGCAGACCGTCCTCATGCTCGGAGACATAAGCGAGACCTATGTCACCAACTTCCGCAAGATGCTCACCGACCCCAACTTCACGTCATCGGAACTCTCGGCCATAGCCGCCGGATACACCCGGCTGCTGGAGGAGGCCAACGGAGTCCTCGGAGAGCTTAAAAACGTGGTGAACATCACAACCATGTCCATGACCGACAAGGACCGCATGGACATTGTGGACCGGTGCTATAAGGAGATGAGCCGTTTCCGCAACCTGACGGCATACTACACCAACAAGAACATCTCCGTGTCGTATCTCCGCGCCAAGAAGAAGGCCGACACGCAGAGGGTGGTGAACCTCTACGGCAAGGGCGCACAAAGATATTGGTAAGCCATGCTTTGCGCGATAGATTTCTCAAACCTGCACACAATCCTCCGCTCGCTTTATGACGAGATGATGCCCCTCTGCTCCGATATGGCGGGGGTGGCACAGGGGATAGCCGGACTCGGAGCGCTGTTCTATGTCGCATACCGCGTATGGCAGTCATTGGCAAGAGCGGAGCCGGTGGATGTGTTCCCGCTGCTGCGTCCCTTCGCCGTCGGATTCTGCATCATGTTCTTCCCGACTGTGGTGCTCGGCACCATCAATTCCATAATGTCGCCCATAGTGCAGGGGACAGCCTCGATGCTCGACGGCCAGACATTGGATATGCAGAAATACCGCGAGGAGAAGGACAGGCTCGAATACGAGGCGATGATGCGTGACCCCTCCACGGCATACCTCGTGGATGACGCGGAGTTTGACCGCCAGATTGACGAGCTGGGAGTTACCGAGGTCGGCACCGCCGCAGGGATGTATATAGAGCGTGGTATGTACAAGGTGAAGAAGGCCATTCAGAACTTCTTCCGTGAGTTGCTGGAGCTGCTGTTTCAGGCGGCGTCGCTGACGATAGACACCATAAGGACATTCTTCCTCATAGTGCTGGCGATACTCGGCCCGGTAAGTTTCGCAATATCGGTGTGGGACGGTTTCCAGACCACCCTCGTGCAGTGGATATGCCGTTATGTCCAGACCTATTTATGGCTGCCCGTCGCGGATCTGTTCTCCACGATACTGGCGAAAATCCAAGTCCTGATGTTGCAGAACGATATCTCCGAGCTTACCAACAACCCCAACGCAAACCTCGATTCCAGCAACACGACATACCTGATTTTCATGATAATAGGTATCATCGGCTACTTCACTATCCCGACTGTCGCGGGCTGGATAATACAGGCCGGGGGCATGGGCAGCTACGGCAGGGCAGTCAACAGCACCGCGCAACAGGCCGGTTCGGTCGCGGGCAGTCTCGGCGGTGCGGCCGCAGGCAATGCGGTCGGGCGTTTCAGGAGACTGTTCAAATGACATTCAAACGACGATTAAATGGAGTTCAAATCGCTTAAAAACATCGAGACCTCCTTCCGGCAGATACGTCTTTTCGGCATAGTGTTCGTGTCGATGTGCGCGGCGGTGGTGACTGTGGCACTCGTGACGGTGTTTAACTTCGCCGAAAAGCAGCGGGAGAAAATCTATGTCCTCGACAACGGCAAGTCGCTGATGCTGGCACTGTCACAGGACATGAGCCAGAACCGCCCTGCGGAGGCGAGGGAACACGTCAGACGCTTTCACGAGCTGTTCTTCTCGCTGTCGCCCGACAAGTCGGCAATAGAGCACAACATAAACCGTGCCCTCATACTCTCCGACAAGAGCGCGTACAACTACTATTCCGACTATTCGGAGAAGGGCTATTACAACCGCATAATCTCCGGCAACATCAATCAGGTGTGCATCGTGGACAGCGTACTGTGCGACTTCGACAACTACCCCTACACGGCGAGGACGTATGCGCGTCAGATGATTATACGCCAGAGCAACGTCACCGAGAGAAGCCTTGTGACGGTATGCCGCCTGACAAACTCGTCTCGCTCCGACGACAACCCCAACGGGTTTATAATCGAGGGGTTCAACATCCTTGAAAACAGGGATATCTCAACAGTAAAAAGATAACGGAAATGAAACTGTCAAAATCAATCGGACGCTCCATATATAATAAGGTGTGGAGCGTCCCCAAGGGGGCGGTCGGGAATTTCCTGCGCCGCAGGTGCGACGGCATCCCCGAAAACCGGCGTCTCGCGGTGATTGCCGTGCTGCTGTCGCTGTTCATCCTCACCGCGTTTTTCGTATTCGGCAACGCCTGTTACCGTATCGGACGCGGCCATGCAGCCGCCACACTTGCGGAGCCGGCCCACATAGAGGGTCTCGACATAACGGTAGAGAGTGACGGCGGTTCGCCGGACATGGATAACCAGACTGTATGTGGATATGGCATCCCGGAATTTGAAAACGAGGATTAGCGAATGGCTCGGATCCAAGTCCGAGGCCGAGAGGCAGAAAATGAAGAAATACCTTATCGTCATACCGGGGGCCGTCCTTATTTTCCTCGGCTCGATGTGGCTGATTTTCGGCTCGTACCTGCCCGGCGAGGACACCGCCAAGGGAAAGGCGAACATGGAGCTGCCCGAAGGTGACAGCGACGGGTTGCAGGGCAACAAGCTGAAAGCACTCGCGGATGAGGCACTCCGTGAGGAGAAGGCAAGACAGGACAGCGTGATTCAGGTCTCGATAAGGATGTCGGACTCGATACCGGAGAGGGCTGCCACGGACTCTGCCGCCACACCGATTGAGCAGTCGGCACAGAGCTACCGGGAGGTGCAGGAGTCGCTCAACAATTTCTTTGTCGAGGAGGAGACCCCCGACGCGGAGATTGACGCACTCAACGAGCGCATCGCGGAACTGGAGGCGCAGAACGAGGCGGCACGGCAAAATTCGGCACAGCCCGACGAGATGGCGATGCTGGAGCGGTCATACCAGCTGGCGGCAAAATATATGGGCAACGGCGGAAATTACCCGCCACCTCCGGCCATAGAGGAAGAAAAGGGCAAAAGGAATGTACTGCCGGTGTCACAGGTCAGCCGCGATGTCGTTTCCTCGCTCAATGTCTCCAATGCCACCCGACGGCTGACGACTGCGGTCGGTACGTCGAGAACGGTGAACAAGAACACCATAGCCGCAGTGGTGGCCGGAAACCAGAGTGTGGCTGACGGCGAGAGCGTGAGACTCCGTACCTCCGAATCCATGTGGATAGGCAACCGCCTTGTACCACGCAACACCGCAATCGTCGGGGCTGCCTGTATTCAGGGCGAGAGACTGGAGATTGAAATCTCGTCTGTCGAGTGCCAAGGCTCAATATACGAGGTGGAGTTGCTTGTCTATGACTCCGACGGACAGGAGGGCATCAACATCCCCGGCTCTATGGAGTCCGACGCCCTGCATGAAATCGGTGCCAACATGGGGTCCACTATGGGCAGTTCAATCAATATTTCCACAAACACCGGAGCGCAGATAGCCTCTGACGTGGGCAGGGGGCTTATCAACGGAGTGTCGCAGTACCTCACGAAAAAAATGCGCACGGTCAAGGTACATCTCAAAGCCGGATACCGTGTGATGCTCCACCAGCCCGAAGATGTATAACCACAACAACCAGACAGATATGAAGGCAAGAAATATCATCCTCTCGGCCATTGCCGTAATTGGCATGGCAACCCCGGCGTTTGCCAAAGGCACAAAGCCGGTCAAAAACACCGATAACCATGTGTCGCCTGACACTGAGGCGGTCGCTGAACACGACATAAACGTGTACGGTGAGAACTACACCGACGGCGACAAGTTCAGCGGCCTTACCCGCAAGGTCGGGTTTGACCGAATGATACCGCCCCACGCGCTGGAGGTATGCTATCAGAAGACCACGCACATTATCTTCCCCTCGGAGATTGTATATGTGGACCTCGGAGGGGAGGACATCGTGGCCGGACTCGCCGACGGCGCGAAAAACGTGCTGCGCGTCAAGTCCGCCTCCAAGTCGTTCAAGTCGGAGACAAATCTCTCGGTCATTACCGATGACGGCTGCTTTTTCACCTTTAACGTGAAATTCGCCAAGGAACCGCTGTTGCTGAACATCGAGATGACCGACTTCATCCACGACGGCGAGGCGGTGAACCGTCCCAACAACGCGCAGGAAATCTATCTTGAACGCCTCGGCAGCGAGAGTCCGATGCTTGTCAAGCTGATTATGAAAAGCATATACAAACAAAATAAGCGCGAGATAAAGCATATCGGCTCAAAGCGTTTCGGTGTGCAGTTCCTCCTGAAATCAATCCATGCCAACAACGGGCTGCTGTATTTCCACACTGAAATAAAGAACACCAGCAATATCCCGTTTGACATCGAATATGTGTCATTCAAAATCGTGGACAAGAAAGTGGTGAAGAGAACGGCCATGCAGGAGCAGGTGCTCGAACCGCTCCGCGCCCAGAACTATGTAGTGGCGGTACCAGGCAAATCATCGGAACGCACTGTGTTCGCTCTGGAGAAATTCACCATTCCCGACGACAAGCAGCTCGTGGTCGAGGTTGCCGAGAAGGAAGGAGGCCGTCACCAGACCTTTGTCGTGGAGAACGCGGATATTGTACGCGCAAATGTGATTGACGAACTTTCAATACAGTAAACGATGATGAAAAAAGCGATATTCATAATCGCTGCCATGCTTGCCCTGTTCGCAGGGCAGGCAATGGCTCAGCGATGCCTCCCCGGAATGTCGGCGGTTGAAATCAAGGCTGATATGGCAGACGGATTTTATACCGGCAAATCCCGCGACTGCGGCTATTCATTCGGGATCTATTACTCGGTGTTCAAGGGCAATGCCAACACATGGTTTTTTGGCGGCGAGTATCTCCAGACCTACAAGCCCTACGGAGAGAAAGGCCGCATCCCTGTGGCACAGTTCACAGGGGAGGCCGGTTACAGCCTCCACCTTGTCAGCGACTACTCGCAGACATTCCACCTCTACGGCGGCGTGTCGGTCCTCGGAGGATACGAGACTGTCAACTGGGGTGACAAATCCCTGCCCGACGGCTCGACGCTCCATAATGGAGACTCGTTCATCTATGGCGGTGCCGTCTCCCTGCAAGCCGATTTTTATCTCTCTGATAAAATCGCCCTGACCGCCAATGTGAGGGAGCGGTTTGTGTTCGGCAACTCCACGGGGCATTACCACACGGAGTATGGTGTCGGGGTCAAGTTCCTGATTGAATAGAGTTATGGAAAGATTCAGCAGATACGACATCCCGTATATCCGTCTGACGGAATTCATGGAGGCTATCGGGAAAAAGCCGACGGCAAAACAAGGCGACAGGCTGATATACAATGCGCCATACAACATAGAGTCCCTGTACCGTGCATACGGAATAGAGACAATGGGTAAACCCACCTGCGCGGTGAACCCGGCTACCAACAAATGGGAGGATACGGAGTGGAGCGCATACGCCCGCGGCGGTCTGTACAGTCTTGCCGGTGAAATCTGCAATTTCACCAAGGAGAAAGAGGCCGTGGAGAGATATATCATTGATGTCCTTACCGACTACAACCGGGAACACACGGTATCCCTCATGCCGATGCCGAGTGTCCGTATAATCAACGAAGGCAGTGTCAGCGTGATTGACATACGCCCCAAGGAGATAGACCTCGATGATTTTGTACGGCAGATAGGATACCGCGAGATACACCGTGACGGCGAGTGGCGCGGTTTTTCGGCCCCGGCCGGTCAGAAATCATATCCCGATATTCTGGTCAACACAAGGCAGAACAAATGGTATGACTACAATTCAAGTGATTCGGGGGATGTCTACGCCCTCGCATCGAGGATCACCGGGGAAGAGGCTCCTTCGGAAGCACTATGGTTCGTGGCGGGTGTGCTTGCGGGTAAGGAAATCCACGAGGTCCGGCAGCCGTGGGGAAACAAGGCGGACAAATCGCAGAAAGCCGCGCAGGACATTCAGACACGGCCCAATCCAAAAAGAGGAAAGCATCTATGAACATCGACGCGATAAGAAATATATCCCTTGTGGACTTCCTTCATCATCTCGGCTATGAGCCGACAGGACGCGACAGCAAGGGCCTGTGGTACCGTGCCCCGTACCGCAACGAGCGCAGACCCTCATTCCATGTCAGGCCGGGGCGCGGGGTATGGTTCGACTTCGGGACAGGTGCCGGAGGCGACATATTCACCCTTGCCGGTGAGCTGTCGGGCAAAACGGACTTCATCGGACAGGCGCGTTATATCGCCGAGACAATGAGGATGCCTGTCGCGGAGCCGTACAAGCCGGTCCCTTTCAAGGAGGAGCCGACATTCGAGAACGTAAATGTCTCACGTCTTGAATCCCCCTCCCTGCTGCGCTACCTCGCGGAGCGCGGGATACCGTCGGATATTGCCACCCGGTATTGCGTACAGGTGGATTACCGGCTGCACGGCAAGAACTATTATGCCGTGGGGTTCGAGAACAACGCCCACGGATACGAGTTAAGGAACAGGTTTTGGAAAGGCGCGTTTCCTCCGAAAAACATCACCTGCATCCGGAGGGGAAATCCACGGTGCAACGTGTTCGAGGGCTTTATCGACTTTCTTTCGGCGGAACGCCTCGGATTGAACGACGGGACGGACACCGTGGTGCTCAACTCGGTAGCCAATCTCGCCAAGGCAAAACCGTTTCTAAACGGATACGACCGCATCCTCTGCTACCTTGACAATGACGTTGCCGGGCGGAGTGCCCTCGCGTCGCTCCGCAGGGAATACGCGGAGAAGGTTATCGACAAGTCGGCGATGTATCCGGAGCATAAGGATTTGAACGACTATCTTGTGGCCTCGTGCCGGAAAGTGACAATTAAACACAGACTTTGAATTATGGAAATCATCAAGAATACATACAGGAAAACATTCGGCCTCATGGCTCTCATATCCCTCGCAATAGCCGCCGTGTGCGGTCTCGCGTCATGCTCCGACGACCTCGACGTGCAGCAGTCATATCCCTTCACCGTGGAGGTCATGCCGTTTACCGACAAGATTGTCAAGGGTCAGACCGTGGAGCTGCGCTTTGAAATCGTACCCGAAGGCAACTACACCAACACCCTCTACACTATCCGCTATTTCCAGTATGACGGGGAAGGCTCGCTCAGACTTGTTGACGGCCCGGTGCTGGTCAACAATGACCGCGTGTTGCTCGAAAGCAAGACTTTCCGCCTGAACTATACTGCAAAATCTTCAGGGGAGCATAGATACCTCGTCGTTGTGGAGGACAATTTCGGTTCGACCCCGTGGGAACGTACATTCGAGTTCAACAACAATGACAAGGAGGACAACGACAGTACGGGCATCCTCAGACCGGTGGTCAATCCCGTAATCCCGGTGGTGCGATGAGGAGGCTGGTAATGTTTTTCGTGGCGTTGCTGACCCTTGCGGCAGCAACGCCCGCCGCCCACGCGAGAAAAAGCATAATGGACCTGCCTCCGTTTGAACGCGCCGTGCTGATTATAAAGAAGTTCGAGACGCTCCACCGCCCATGCCACTGGCCGGCGGTCGGATACGGACATATGGTGCAGCCGGGAGAGCCGTTCAGACGAGGTGTCCAGCTCACCGAGAGACAGGCGGATGCCCTGCTCCGCAGGGATCTCCGCAGGTTCATCGCCCTCTATGACGATTTCAGACCGGATGATGCGTTGCTCCTCGGTGTGCTGGCTTACAACTGCGGTCCCGGTGTTGTAAACAAATCCGGCGTTTACAGGCGACTCAAATCGGGCAACCGCGACATCTACAAGTCCTACACATCCCATTGCCGATACAAGGGGAAATTCCACAAGCAGTTGCATCAGCGCAGGATTACGGAGTATCTTATATTGTTCAGGAAATAAACTGCCTTGCGCAGCAGTCGACGTGTGCCAATGCCGCCTGTGGCGGCCGAAATTTTGAGCTGAAAATGCCCCCGTCAAGCCGTCAACGGTTTGGCGGGGGCAGGCTATGCAACGAAATAAAAACTATCTTCCGGTTATGGTCTCGGCATCGGGGTTTTGTCGGTGCAGCCTCCAATTCCGGATGGCGCACTCCTTTGAACTGTTGGCATAACAGTATTCGCAAAGGTGGGGACAAGTGCTGTATTCGCCGATGTCCTTGCTTTTCATACAACCGCAGACCTCGCGCTGTCCCCTGTCGCGGTTGTCCTGCGTTATGACCGCCAAACCGCCTCCATCAAGTTTGATGGCGTTTTCGGGGGCATCAGTGCCGAATAGGGAGGGTTCTATAACCCTTGCGCCGAGATATTCCATTAACTCCTTTGAGCGGTGTCCGAAACGGACTATGAGACGGTCGTCTATGCAGTGGTTCTTTTGTATGCCGTATTCCGAGAGGTTCACGCGCTCCCCGCAGGTGGCGAGTTCATATTCCCACCTTTTGTTGAGCATTGAAAGTTCCCTCGCGAAACCACGCATCATATCCTCATCCCAATCGGTGTAGCGTATCCCGTTCAGTTCAAGGTTTGACTTGACCCTACGGTACGATACGATGTCGGCAAAGCTGAAAACGAGTTTTTCGGTGTAGCCGTTCAGAGCGTCACCGACAACCTCTATCTTCCGAAGGAGCAAGTCCGCGTCTATGCGGTCCGTAAGGATAAGAGGGTCAAAACGCCATATCACCCTGCCTTTGCCGAGACGGTCAACGAGCATACGGAAAGTGTCAATGCGCTGTGACAAAGGGGGTACGCCTTTTTCAAGACCTTCCTCTCCGTAATCGTTGAGCGTGTATTGTATGTAACATCCGATGCCGAGTTCATCAAGCGTGTCAATGTGTCCAAGCAACGGCTTTGGGTTCTTTGACCAGAACACTATAAATTTGGTGCGCTTGTAGCTTATGTGGATTATTGATGAGTTGTAGGGGTTTGTCCATGCTGAATATCCTTTTTTGAGACGGTTGAAAAACCATTCGGAATAAAAGGCGGGGATGTCGGTGCTCCTGCTTGCGGATATTATCACGGGGCATTGGGCTGTAGCGGTCTTTCCGCTGTCGAGCCTTATTTCAGTATTGTCGTTCATATAGGTGGTTTTTATTGAGCGGTGTCGGATGTCGCTTCCCTTAACACCCAACACCGTTCCGTGTGATTAGTTCTTTCGCTGTCTCGCTATCCATTCGTCACGCTTTTTCCTGCACTCTTTGAGGTTGGGTGCGACGCAGGAGAAAAGTTCGTTTGTGTCGGGGTCTCGCCAATCATACATAATGCGTGTGACCCTCTTGCCCCGTTGTGAGGAATAGAACTTTTCATATTGTTCTCCGCTGACGGTGGTCGATACGCCGTTCCTTGTCATTCTTGTTGCCATATCAATGAGTTTTAGAATTTTACAATCAGTATCCGGTAGTTGAAAACCTTTTCAGGGTCAGTGATTTTGCGTTGCGCAACCCATAGATGGTGTTTGCCGTATCCATATACGAAATATCGGTCAAGGTCGTACCTGTCGGCAAAGTCGGCTACTATCCGCCGTAATGTCACCTCGCAGTCGGCATAGAGTATGTGGTTTACAAACTCTATGATGATTTCGGCTATCTTGTCATCAAAAATGATGGTCGGATGTTCAAATATCACGTTCATAATTTTGGGATTTAGTGACTACCGATATATTTCAATCGGTAGTCGGGTTAAAACATTTATGCGGTCATTCTCTCTCGTATCAGTTTGGCGTTGGAGTTCACAAGGTCGATTATGCGCTTATGATATTCGGTGTCCTCGTTGTTCCTGCCGTGGCACTGCACCACTTTGAGGGTCTGCAAGTCAACCTCCACAGTTTCGATTATCTTGCCGTCAATCCTTGCCGAGAGTACGAGGGTGTCGGCTTTCTTGTAGTATTCCGAGCCGAAAACGCATATGTTCTGCACGTTGCCCTCCTCGTAATACTCCTCGATGCTTTCAAGCACCTTCACCGATATTTCATTGTCGGTGATTATCAGTCCGAAGAATTTGGATTTTAGAGCCTTGAAATCTTCCTCACGCTGTTGCTCTTGGAGCAATCTGCGCTGTTCACGCTCACGCCTTTCAATCTCCCTGCGTCTTTCCGCCTCTGCATATTCCTTTCGGTGCTTGGCTTCAATCCTGCGGTGCGCGTTGTCGTGCGCCTCTATGAAATCCTCCGGGCAGATGTTCTTGGGGTTTCGTATGTCCTGCCCCAAATTCACCAGCATACGGAGGTAGTCACACCACATTGATATGTTGTTGATTCGGTAGCGGTGGCGTCCTGCGATTAGATACGATGCCCAAAAGTCATCGGCATTGAGGGGGTTAAGGATAAAGTATTTCATTTCCTCAATCCTGCCGTCTTTCATAAGCGTTTCAATCCGTGGGTCGGAGAGCAACCTTTTGAAAAGTCTTATTGGGGATATGCCGTGGAAATCTCCCTTGAATCCGTTGCGTTTGAGTTGCGGAATGACGTTTATTCTCGGATACACATCGCCCCACGTCACCACATTGTCGTAAAGGTCGTTGTGACTTCGTATCTCCATACCGCTCTCCAATGCCCAAAGGTCGCAGTAGAAGAAAGCGTATGCACGGAGCAACGCCATGGTGGTAACTTTGCCGTCGGGTGTAATCCACCTCTGCACAACCTCGTGGCAGTAGAATTTCATAGGCTCTCCCTTCCTGCTGACATATCGGATTTGAGCCACACGGATAACCTGAAAACCTCCGCAGGTGGTTATCACGCTGAAATAGCGTGTTTCCTTATATGTGCGCTTGCGAGTGCCATTCACTTTGAGTTCAGCACCGCAGTGAGGGCATTTGCAACCTGCGAAGGTATCGCAAAGGCTGCCGTTTCCACTTTTCCATTGGTGTCCGCAGTCACCGCAGGTCATTGTTCCGCTCTTGGCTCGGTAGGCGAAATGCTCAATGCAGTGGGTATAAGCCCATTGTTGTTGTGTGTGGGTTATAGGGCGTAAGGTGGATGAAAGTTGAGCCACTTTCTTTTGTATCGCTGTCTTGGGTTTCATAGCGGTATGGGGGTTAAAAGTCAAATAGACTGGGTTGTTCAACTTGGGGTTTGTTTTCGGTGGCTTTCTTCGCTGTGGGTCTGCGCATCTTCGCGACCTGCTCGTCTCGGAGTTTGGCTATTGCCTCCTGCCGTGCCTCCTCCTTTTCTTCCTCGGTGAGTTCTACCGTGTGGTTCACCACCACCTTGCAGTTGATTGGGTTGCCGACCTCAATCTCGTTTTCCTCGTAGTAGTGGATTGCCATTCCGTACACCTCCGCATCGGTAAAGCCGTTGCAACCGCTTTTCTGCACTTGGTTGAGGATATATGTCACGCAGTCATCCACGGATTTTGAGGGGTTTGCGAACTTGACGGCAAATAGCGCGTCATTCTCGGCTCGTTCTTCAAGATAAGCCTTGATAGTGTCGTTGAAGGCTTGTGTGCCTTTGTTTTCTTTCGTTGCCATAGTCGTGGGTTTTAGAGGATTGTCAGTATCATTTTTTCTATATCGGTGGGGTTGAGTTCCATTTCAAAGAGCCGTCTAACAAACTCTGTGCGACTCTCGCCCCGTAGTTCTTGGAATAGCTGGCGGTATGTGGATATGTTGCCGTTGAGGTAGGTCTCGACCATATACTCGGACATATCGTCAACCCCGTAGTATCTTGCCTGCTGTTCCAAGGTCTTGGAATTTCTTTTCGTTGCCATATTCTTGAATTTTAGAGTGTCATTAACCAATAGATTGCCCCTGCTGCGGTGAGGATTGATATGAGCCAGCCTATGCCCCTTAGTATGGGTTTGACCACTGCCCACAACGCTATCCCGATGACTGCTCCGATGATGATTGCCACCACCTTGACCGCCTTTGTGATTATGCGGTATAGATAGGAGGATTGGCGAGCTTGCCTTGACTTAAAATCTTTATGTTTTCTTGTGGCTTTCATATCGGTGGGAGCTTTTTTTTGAACCATGCGTCCAAAGACAGTGTGGTTGTATGAGTTGCTTGACACCTGCAAGGCGTGTGGCGGAAGAAAAGGGATGTTCGGGCCTTGGGATAAAAAATACGAGCCGACGCAGGAGGTCTGGAGATTTTTTATCCCAAAGCCGGGAGAATATCCCTTCGCCGCACGTTCAGTCAAGTCAAGCAACCCATACAGACCCGCTTGTCAATGGTACGCCCTGACTCAAAATGGCTCCCCCGGTAGGAAAGTCCAAGAAAACATAATCGTCCCTGCTGCCACGTTGGTGGCGGCAGCGGTTGGAAAATAAAAAACGGAAATGTAATCCCGCAGAGGATAATGTCCGCGCACAGGGAGCGGTACGGCATCGCCGATCCGTGGATGTGCGCGGTCTTTATCCGCGTGGATTGAAGTCAACGGGATGCGGGATGTGCAAATGCCGGGGCAGGTGAAAGGCCGTCATTTACTTTCACTCTCGCCGGTTTTGTATATTCGGCATCCCGTTTGGCAACGAAAGATAAAAAGGACGGTAGTGTAAACAGGTTTCGGCAACGCGACAATTAGTCCCGCAAAAGGGATAGTGTCCGGATGATGTCCGCCCGGTCGTTCTATCGGGAGGACGGCATACGGTCTCTATCCGCGTGGACCTGTCAGGCGGGACATGGGCTTGCAGTATGTCCGGGTCGGAACGTGGCCTCCCGGACACATCCCCGGCACGGTCTGATGCAAGCCGATGTCCCGCCACGTTTGCCCATGACGATAAAAATCGCTATCTTTGCAGCGTCTAAACGTGTCTTTTTCGCACTGAAAAAGCGGATGCGGTTTCAAGGTCGGGGATTGGCCGTAGCTCAAAATCGGACCTTGTGGGGGCAAAAAGAGGCAATTAAAAATCAAAAACAGATGTTAAAAATCAAAAACTCAATTTCCCCCGTTTGCGGCAACTATCTCAATCAGTACGAATTAAGTACAATCACGTTACATAGACGCACTAAATTACAGCAAGTTACGTCATATATCACAAATTTTTTGTAATTTTGAGATATGAAAAAGAACCGTTCGGACATAGAATTCTATCA
>ENA-UALF01000177-UALF01000177.1-human-gut-metagenome-genome-assembly--contig:-NODE-177-length-39723-cov-24.090753_pt1 | contig 39723 bp, 36 predicted proteins | sample MGYA00243698_ERZ654464 | MGnify/ENA primary metagenome ERZ654464 (study PRJEB26926, sample SAMN06164595) | human gut metagenome | biome: ENVO:00009003; feature: ENVO:2100002; material: ENVO:00002003...
TTTTTAGTCTCGCTTAAGAGCAACCTGAAATATGATTACTTTTTCAGTGCCCTGCCGATAACGAGCGACTTTTCAATGTTTTACACCAAATTGCACCAGTTGTCACCAATAGGCTATTTTCCGATGCAACATATTCACATCACTGATTATCAGTGACCATTCATTTTAATCGGTACAACCTCACTTCTGACAAGTTCACAGAAAATGGGGACAAATGCAAGCCGTTGTCTTTCATCGCTTTGCATATACGCCTTGTACCGCCTTCTTTCAGCCCATTTGCAAAATGTCCACCATCAGTTTCAAAGCACTGACCAATAGAGCATTTCCGCATGGATGTTACAGAACGCTTGTGAAGACAAAGGTAGCGTTTTTCTTCGGATTTCGGTGATTTGCGGGGGAAATTTTATAAATGCTGGTTTCGTTGAAGGAGCGATTCGCTTGGAATAGTGTAGCGATTTCAGATTATTCGTTCCGAAAAGTGTAACGAACCTCAATTATTCGCTTGGAAAAGTGTAACGCCAACCCTATTTGGTTCATTTTCCATGTATCGTTTCCCTTACGCTCTATATTGATATGGGGCGAAAGATATTTGAAGTAACATGATGTGCGGTTGGATATAATTTGCTAATTTTGCATCGTTGTTTGAACCGATATAAGATATAATAATGCAAAGAAACAGAAAGAACATATTATCAGTAGCCGCAATTCAGGGTCGTAAACGCCCGGAATCCGTGTCGTATGTTCACGTTTCCGGCATTACCCCTCGCATTGTAAATACTTTCCAACGAACATAGTCAGGTGCAATTTATTGTACTCTGATATAGAAAAAACTGAATAGTTGGAGAGTCCTTACCAAGCTTTCCAACTATTTTGTTTTATGCCCGTTTGTGACAGTTGCTTTTGCAAACTTCTCTCTGTCATTTCCGTCTGATGGGTGTTGACAACTATATTATTAACGTGCAGTGATGCACATAAAATTGAGAAGAGATGAATCATAAATATGATGGCAGCAGGGTGTTCTTTACATCCGACACCCACTTTTACCACGGGAACATCATCCATTTCTGTAATAGGCCATTCAAGGATGTGGAAATGATGAACGAGACTATTATCTCCAACTGGAACAATACAGTTGGTCAGGATGATATAGTCTTTCATTTGGGCGATTTCTGTTTAGGCGGTTCAGCTGAGTGGACAAAAATGTTAGACCGATTGAACGGTAAGATATATCTGATTGTCGGCAACCATGACTTGAAGAATCTTCGTCAAGGTTATGCCAACAGATTTGAATCTGTAGCAATGCAAATGTGCATTGAGGTGGATAAACAGAAAATCTACTTGAATCATTATCCATTTCTATGTTTTGATGGCGGATATAAAGATGTGTGGCAACTATTCGGCCATGTGCATACGAGGAAGAATAACACCGGAATTGACGCTGCCCGACTTCAATACCTTTATCCGACACAATATGATGTAGGTGTGGATAACAACAACTTTACGCCTGTATCATTTGAACAAGTTAAAAGAATTATAAACAAGCAAATAGAGAAGGGAGGACAATAAAATGAAGATTCAATATATGAGTGACCTGCATTTGGAGCTTAGCGATAACAGCAGGTGGTTGAAACAGAATGAGCTACCGATAACGGGTGACGTGTTGGTACTTGCCGGAGATATATTCTATCTGAAAGATACTGTTGCACCCTTGGCGAAGTTCTGGAAATGGGCATCTGCCAATTATCGGCAGGTACTCATAGTCCCCGGAAACCATGAGTATTACAATTACTGCGATGTGATGGATAGAGGATTGCAATGGAAATGGATGTTCAAGAAGAATGTCGGGTATTATCAGAATCAAGTGCTAAGGATAGATGATACCGATTTCATCATGAGTACGCTATGGTCTCAGATTGCCCCGGCCGATGAGTATTTCGTTTGGAAAGGCATGAATGACTTTCGGCAGATAATGTATCAAGGGAAGTTACTTCAAACAGAGGAGTTCAATCAGATGCACACCTTCTGCCTGGATTTCATCAAACGCAGTTTGGCAGAGAGCACTGCTAAGCACATTGTGGTAGTAACGCACCATCTCCCAACATTGGAGGTGGTTGCACCTCATCACAAAGGTTCTGTCTTGAACAGTGCATTTGCCACAGAGTTGGGTGAACTCATAGCCGACAGCCACATTGACGCCTGGATTTATGGCCATTCGCATACCAACATCGATACGGAGATAAACGGAACTAAGGTCGTTAGTAACCAAATGGGATATATCTTTCAAAATGAACATATAACCAATGGCTTTGAGCCGGGCAAATTCCTCGTGATAGATTAGAACCGGGTCGTATTTGTGTAGAGCCTCATTGTGCCAAAGATGGTACATTGAGGCTCTATCTTTAGAAATTCTGTTGTTTATGTTTTCAGAGCGACAAATAAGCTAATCGTTACCAAATAACCCTTTATCTTTCCAAATCTGGATTTCCTTGTCAAAATCAGAGAGGTAATCTTTGTCTTGAATCAAGCGAAATTCGTCGTATTCTGCATACGCCTTTTCTTTTGCTTGTTCAGCAGAAATACTGCCCGCACCATCCAATTTGTCATACTCATATAGCGTCAAGAAATCATCTAACTGCTTCTTCCAGTCCGCCATCGTCATAATTATTTGCCGTTCCGCACGAAGTTCTGCCACATCAAGGAATGCTGTTGATAGACGGTTTAAGGCTGAGACTTCCTTGTCGGATAGGTAGTTCTTGGCAACTATTGTATCAGACTTTTGAACCCTACCATCAGGTGCGTTCTTCCATGTAGTTAGTCCCATGTGTGGCATTTCTGCATCTGCCCTTGAGTATATGATTTCTGCGGCTGTTTGATGGGTGACAGCCCAATGCATCATATTCTGTACCATTTTGAAGAACAGTTGAGTGGTTTCTGCTTTAGGGTCATAATCAGCACTACATTCGGCATACACATCTGTAATCTTTTGGTAGTATCGGCGTTCTGAAGCTCGTATCTCACGGATGCGCTCCAACAAGTCGTCAAAATAGTCTTTGCCAAAATGTTTGCCCTGCTTCAATCGTTCATCATCTAATACAAAGCCTTTCACAATCATTTCCTTCAGAACTGATGTTGCCCAAATCCTAAATTGAGTAGCTTGGTAACTGTTTACGCGATAACCAACGGCAATGATTGCATCCAAATTATAGAACATTGGGGTACGCTCTACGTCTCGTTCTCCTTCCGATTGAACTATCCCAATTTTTCGGATAGTTGCTTCTTTGGTTAGTTCACCCGATTCGTAAATCTGCCCAAGATGATAGTTAATAGTTCGTACATCCACCCCGAACAAATCGGCCATACGTTTTTGAGACATCCAGAAAGTTTCGCTATTGAAGATAACCTCAACATGTGTTTCTCCTTGCTTTGTCTTATACAACAAAATGTTGGAAGATAGACTATTATTGATTAACTCGGTTACTGGTGTTTCCTGTTTGAAATACTCCCTTGCCATCTGTACTTGCGGTTTCTTGCTATCGGCATTTTCCACAATTATCAGACAAGCCATGCGTGACAGATGGATATTCTCCACTTTACGAAATGCGCCAGAACCCAGCTTAACCATTTCAACCATAAGGTTAAAATGCTCTGCCGTATCAAGTCCCTTATTATTGGCTATCGGAATAGCTTTATTTATTATACGGGTAAACTTCTGATACGTACTATAGCCTAATGCCGTGCATAAATCACGAGAAGGCCAATACTCATGTCCGTCTTTATTGAGCTTCTTAATTTGCTCAAAATCTGATTGTAGAGATGGTATGTTATTATCTTCCATTGTCTTGATTCATTTTGAAAATCATATAATATCATTTATATAATTCTGGTCTCAACTCTACGTTATACGTTTTGATACGTTCTTCTACATTAGAGCCTTTTGATACTATTTCATAGGGACATGCTTGTTCTAATGCTTGTCGTCCGGCATCAGTCATAAGTCCTCGGTCTTCAAGACTCATGCATCGTTCCTTGTTTAGTTCAGTCCAATGACTACCTTTGCGACGTGGTGATAATCGCTGTGCTAAGCGCCCATCCGGCATTTTCTTGACAGTTGAATCAATCCACCCGAAACACAACGCTTCCTCAACAACCTCAATATATGGAATAGATTTATAGAAAGTGTGCTTGGCACGTGATGTTACAACCCAGCAAAATTTTGCTTGGTTATGGTTTCCCTTTAGCCAATCTCTTAATTGACTACGCTCTGTAAAATCTAGTAGATTGAGGATGTCCATATTTATATTTCTCCTTATTTTTTCAACTAAAGAAATATTCTTCGAATTGCTTTCAATAATTAGCATTTTTCCTCAATAAACCCTATGGATAGATTGATTAAGGATAGACACCTCGTATACAGATATTCTTTAATTCTAATATCATTTATTGGCAGCTTCCCCGTTTCAAAATGCCTGATTTGATAGTTATTTCCAATATTAGTAAGTTCCTTAAACTCGCCATTTAGTTTTTCTTTTAGTACAGAATCCCCATCAGAAATTCGATCAAGAATGGTTTCTACAGAACTTCTTTTATCTGTAGAATAATAGGTCTTTAGCTTTTCAAATGCATCCCAAACCTTCTCTAATGCAGATTGCTTACTTATACTATCATTTTTTGCATAATAACCTTCGGCAATTTGTAGCAATTCCCTTAAATCGACTTCTTTGGGTAATTCCGCTGTTATTTTATATTGAACAGGCATCATTTTCCCGTCTAAAAGTTTATAGTTTAAACCATTCAGTATTAAATTTACTTCATTGGCAAAACTTATATCTTTATACCGTGCATAAAATTCGATAATGTCAAATACATTTTTTGGCGATGTTCCCATAAGAAAATTATCGAAATTATCCTCAACACAATATTTATTTTCTGAGTTATATGCTTTTGGAGTGTAATGTTCTTTTATATCATCCATAACCGCCTCACAGGTTAAACGATTATAGTTCCATCCTTCATGGCATAGATATTCGTTTTCTTCCCTACGATGCATCATGTTTATAAGTTCATTTCTTTTGCTTCGGCTTATCGTAGGACATTGAATAGTACATCTATTGTATCGCACAGAAAATGGAAGAAATTTTGAACTTGCTCTTTCTGCATCGGTTAAAATTCTCCAACTATAGATTGCTCTACCTGAAAGATAATCTGAGATGTATAATTCATATCCATCCGTTCTTAGAAGAAGTTGGATTTTATTTAGATATTCTTTCCAGTACCCCTCTTCTTTTCGATATATCGGATGAAACACTGCGCATAGAAATCTTAGCAAGATATTATCATCACCATCTTGCAATTCAAATCTGGAGTCAGAAAATATCCAACCATATTCCCAATCATCGTTATTTATAGTATGTTGTCTTATGTCTCCTTCTGCATCCGAGAAGCGTGAGTCTGTACTTGGAATTTCAGATATTGGATAAAGCTTTTTTAGAAATTCTATTTCTGTCAAACATCCAAAGTAGTGATAAAAAATTTTTTTATCGCCTTCAATCCATGATGATACTGTATAGCCATCACAGAAGAGAGAAAAAATCTCTCTCTTGGTGACTTCTGATATATTTCTAATCCCCATGATATTAAATTAGTGAGATTTATGAAATGTACACAGACTTGTCTCCGCAGATGTTGAGGAATTCCACGTCTGTGGTTAATTGGCTCACATTTATTCTAATTGCTTCCTATAAACCGAATCCAAAGTATTTCCATCTTTATCTTTCCAAACTAACCAACCGTTATTACTGCTACCAATGCAGAAATCTGCGGCAGTACTGGGGCTTGAAAAAGTTTTATTCGATGTTAATACTAATAACCCGTTTTCATTGGTAGTATAGTCTTGAATCAGTTTTTCTCGTTTTTCTTTCCAATTGAAAGACGGAACCATGGTTTTGGTTACAATACTTCCCTTTAGAACGGTAAATCCATCAGAGCTATAATACCCCTTTGCATTACATCCTCGCCCTTTTGTGTAAAACAGATGCTCGGCTTTAGGTTGTGAGACATCAAAGATATTACAACCGATGAAAGATGCCAGAAACTTCACATCATCAAAGAACTCATCCATTGAGTCCTGCTGGTGTTCGGGCAGATTTGGCATTTTGGGTATCTGCTTGTTATCACTTAGAACGAATGTATTTGCTTTCTTCGCTTCGGCTATTGCTTTATGTTCCAGATATTGGACATCTACCTTGGTCATATCCGCATCTTTAGAGACAAATATGAGAGCTTTTTGCCAAAATGACTTTTTGCTGTCGTGATCTTTCACGCGCTCCTTGAAATTTTCCGCCTCACCAATATACGCTTGTGGCTTGGTTGATTCATCTTCACCCATCAATATGTAAAATGCAGGTTTCTGTAACTTCTCCTGCGTATTCAGATAGGAGAGGTTTGAACGTGGAACGACAAACATTTGACAAATCTTATTGCTGATGAATGCGTATTGAGTCCCTTTGGGGTCTCCATCAATTAAATATGTTGTAACGGTCTTACCCATGTTTTTGCTTGAAGAATATGATTTTTAATTGTTGTGAAGCGTAATTCATTCGAGCTCCGTCTTTTTCTTAATGCAAATATACGTTATTAACGAATATAATTCACTATATTTGCGTCATAAAATCGCATCAAAGAATGAAACTGAATAGAATAAAGACGGTTTTATCCGAAAAAGGTATATCTCAAACGTGGTTGGCCAAACAGCTCGACAAAAGTTTCAGTATGGTTAATGCCTATGCGTGCAATCGAATCCAGCCGAATTTGGAGACCTTGCAACAGATTGCAGAGATATTGCAAGTTGATTTGAAGGATTTGATAACGGATAAAGAAGAAAGGTGATAATAGGATTTTATTAAAGTGAGAGGGTTTAGATTATAATAGATGTAGACTATTTCTGATGCGTCTATAAACTTCCGATAATATATATTATTAAGAATATGACTCCCGAAGAGAAAGCAAGAATAAAGATAGACCAATGGTTTGCCGATGCTGGCTGGAAGGTAATCAATAGGGATGATTATGAACCTACCTGTACGGCTGTAGCCATAAGAGAAGGCTTGTTGAAAGGAAACCTTGAAGCTGACTATTTTCTGTTTATTAACGGGAAAGCTGTTGGGGTGCTTGAGGCCAAACGTGAAGAGACGGATGCTTTTGCTTCAAAAGTTTGTGAGCAAGCAGCTTTATATGCAAAAAGCGTTCCAAACATTTATCAAACATATCAAAATCCACTGCCCTTTATCTTTACCTCAAATGGCAAGGAGCTATATTTCTGCGATTTTCGCGAAAAGGATTCCAATTTCAAACAGATATTGTCTATCCCCACGCCACGTGAATTAGTCAAGGAACTGGGGATTGAAGACACCTTTGCCGGACTCCCGACATTGAAGAAGAAAGGACTCCGTGATTGTCAATATGAAGCGGTAACCGAACTTGAAAAAAGTTTTCGCACAGACCAAAAACGTGCGTTGATGGTACTTGCAACCGGGGCAGGTAAAACTTATACGGCTTGTCTTGCTGCATATCGAATGCTTTCTTACACACCGATGCGCAGGGTTTTGTTCCTCGTTGATAGAAACAATTTGGGAAAACAGGCCGAGAATGAGTTTGGTACGTTCCGATTGACAGAAAACGGGGACGCTTTCAATACCATCTTTACAGTTAATCGCCTTCGTTCCTCGTCCATTCCTTCTGATAGCAATGTTGTAATCTCTACCATACAGCGACTGTTCTCGTTCTTGAAAGGAGAAGATATTGAGGATAGTGATGATGATGACGATAACGAACCCGCAGAGGAAGTGACCTTGCCACCCAATCCCAACTTGCCACATGACTACTTTGACATGATTATCATAGACGAGTGTCATCGTTCAATTTATGGAAACTGGCGCAAAGTATTTTGGTGGAAATTTTCAATACATCCACGCCTTGCGTTGATTATCAACGGGTAGCAAGTTGACATTTTTGAGTGGGTAACAAAACAGCCCCGACGGAGGTGTTTTATCGGCATTGTTGGGAATGTATCGGAACAGTGCATTTTTAAGCGGATAGTGATATTTGTTACTTGAATCGGCATTACCATTTGAATTTGCGTGCGAGGTAAACGATGGCTGCTGTGGAGACAAGCCAGAAGAAGAAAGTCATCCCGATTATGCCGGACAGTGTCTCCGAAATATTGGGCTGGCCGGAGGCATATACAACTATCGCAAAGAATATCAGCAGCCATATCAGCGTGTCAAATGCCACATAGAACACATGACTTGGAAGGGAAATCCTTTGTCTGTTGTCAATCCTGTCAACTGTCGGCTTGACTCCGGCGATGAAGGTTCTCGTCATTTCAGCGACAGTCTTTTTCATGCTGTCACTTACCGAAGCTGAAAATTTCTGCGCGTCCATTTTCATCAGAGCCTTATCCAATGCCTCTATGATGGCCGTAGCCTCCTTCACGAAAATCCGAATCTGTCCGGCAAGATTGTTCTGCGCGTCAATCTCACCCAGTCGCAGTTCATCGTTCCTTTCGTCAGCCCCGGCTTTGCTGACCTCCGATATGTCGAATTTTTTGAGTGCCATGAACGGAAAGTTATCTTCTGAAACCTCGTTTTCTAACAATCCCGATCTTTGAGCGGGCTGCCTGGGCACAACGACGGGCGCGGGCTATCTCTTCCTCCAGGTCGTCGCGTTTCCTAGGCAGGTCGTTGTTCGATGCTCCGCCACCGCCGGAAGCATGGGCCGGTGCGTTGAGAAACGCCATATAGCTCATTGCCACGGCAAAGTGGTAACAGGATTCGTTTATCAGGTCGGCCCAGTTATCCATTTCGCTGCTGTCGAACTCGCTATCAAGCACCTGCATGATCTGTTCGGGGATAAAACGGGTATATGAATTGCCTTCATGCTCGAAATCGACACGCCGGGCGTCGGGTCTGTAAGCGGTATAGTCCGGGCGAATATAAGATTCCCCGCTGTCGGTTTTTGTCTGCTGTCCATGTGTTGAGTGCAACTTATTCCATGTTCCTTCAAGTTTGGACGCCATGAGGTTACGTCCTTTGCCTAACTCCGATGCCTTGAACTTTGCGCTTCCTTTTTTCAGCACATATCCACGGAGTATGCCCTTTTCATCCGTCCGGACTTTGACGTCATATCCTTTCGCTTCAAGTCTGGAAAAGTAATCTTCAAATGACCATTTTCCCATTCCGGAGAGGACATCGAGACAGTCACGGCTGACGGACTGACGGTTTATGTCGTGGATATTGGCTGCTGTCTGCCAGCCCCGCTTGCGGGCAATCCTCTCCGCCGCCCGTTGCGCCCGGAGATGGATATTGCTGTCGTTGTTGATGTTCCCGTTCTGGTCCAGACGGCTCACTGTCGCGTGAAGATGCGGAGTCCCGCTGTCCGATTCAAGGTGAAGCCATACGGTCGATTTACTTCCCGCAAGATTGGTCTTAGGCGATATGACACGGCCACCTTTGCCTTTCATCTCCTGACGGTCGAACTCCGCAACGAAATCCTGCCAGAGCTGTTTCCAGTCATCGGGTGTGAAATCGCGGGTATGTTCCGCAGCAGGACTTATCTCTATTCGGATGAGATTGTTTTTCATCCGGGCTCGGGACATGGAATCAAGTTTTATGGAGTTCCAAATTCCCAAAGGGTCGATGCCGGGAGGGAGAAAGCTGTCATAGATGTGAAAGATTTTCTCCGGGTGTTTCTTGTTCGCCGACACGCCTGTTATGTAGTTCAGCGCGTTTATGCCGTGCGATATTGATTTGGCTTTCGCTATCATTTTTTCAGTTGTCTTTAATTTTATTCGTTGTACTTATCCTGATTCTGCCGCTGCTTGCGACGGCGTTTATAAACTCGGTCACGGCATTGGTTATCGGTACCACCTGCCTGTACCAGTCGAGCATGAACGACACCTTTTGAAAAAGCCTGATTCTCTGGTCATGCCCCATTCCGGCAAGGGCGTTGGCGAAGTTGAGTATATCCACGCGGCATCCGTCAAGGTTGCGGAGCATCGCTGATTCCTCGGCTGTAAGTGCCGATGGCGGCTCATATCCGAGTGCCCTGTGCCGCATGTAGTCGCTCGGTGTCAGCTTGCATCTGGCAGCCAAGTCGTGTATCTTCAGACGCTCGGCAGCTGTCATCTTCGTGGTGACGGTGCAGGAGCGCACAGCCTCCGGCGGCAGAGTCTTTCTCTTTGTATTGCCCATATAACCATATAAGAGGTATTCTGTGATTTCTAAAACTGATTTTCTGGATGCGAGCCTGCGAGCGGCCATGACCGTGACCGCAGGGAGCGGCGAGGCGTTTTGGGGCAACCTGGCGGAGCAAGGGTAACACCAAAACATATCTCGCAACACTTCTCAGAAACTACGGTCTCCCTGCATGTAATCACGGTGGTTCATGGCACATCCGGCGTGGCTCTCAATCTGCGAAGAATCCGTTGGTTATAATCTCTCCGTCCGGGTTTTCCCAGCCTGATATACAGGTGAATGAAAGGGCCGACCCGATACGGGAGTTGAATATCCTGACCAGCCCCGCAGCCTCCATCCTCGCGAGGATATTGTGCGTCTTCTTCCGTCCGAGATTCCATTTGTCGGCGAGGCTGATTTCCGAGAATTGAGCCTGACAGGGCTTCAGATTGAGCGGCCTGCGGAATGTATCGTCATATCCGGGCGTTGTTCTCATGTCTTTCAGCAGTCCGCTGAATATTGCCATTTTACTGATTGCATTGCCGTCGTTGTCGGTGGTTGTTCCCGACAGCCATTCGACGGCTTCCGATGTCAGCCGGATACTGACTGATGAAAAGGGATATTGAGTTTGTGGTTCCATGTTCCTGATTATCATACGATGTTTTTATTCTGTGGTTATTTCCGGATTTGACTGCCGGTGTCGGGATTATAATCGGAAGGCCAAAAAGATTCCTGTCCTTGTTCCTCCATGATATAATCACAGCTTGCAATAATTTTCAAATCCTCCGGCACCCATGCCCTTTATCCTGTCGGACTGTATTGCCGAAGTCATCTGTCATTGTTATAAAAGGCACAATGAAGGGCAGGGAATGAATGTCGGATATGATATTGTCTATTTCCCTATCGGAGCGTTTATTGCCGGCTGTCCTGTTTTGGAATTACTGTCGGGATGCTCTCTTTTCGGAAGATTGCTGACAACGGTCTCGATGGCTTTTGAATCGGACGAGATTGTAAGCAGCGCGGTGGTGATGTCGATTATCTCATCTTTGCCGACATAGCGCGACACGGATTTCATCAGCTCCAGTGCCCGCGCCTGTCGATGTGCCCGTACACTGTCTGTTCGGGTGCACTCCTTGTCGCAGCCGAAGTTGAGATAGCGGTTGACGGCGGAGCGGTCATACTGCGGCATGGTCTCCATTGTCATTTTTCCTGCTGCTATTCCCAGCATGGCGCGCAGGGCATCGGCTTCATATGGGGTACACTCCTGAAGGAACTCCATTATGATTTGTGTCTTCTTCTGATTTCCGGATTTTGAGTCCTTTGATTTGGTCTCTGTTGATTTTCCCGGCTTGATACCCGGCGTTGTGTTGATGTCTGTTGGCATAATCCTGATTTTTAGGTGAATCACATAGGTTTCTTGTTCGCAAGATAACGTGCGGCTTCGGCCTCGATTTCGTCCTGTGACGATATGCGGACGCTCTTGAGATAGGCGTCAAGGTCGTCCGGGTCGAAGAAGCAGAGCTTGCCGCTCGGCTTATACATGGGGATTACGCGCCGCATCATCATCTTGCGGAAGTATGACAGGGAGAAGCCGAGATAGTCGGCTGCCTCCTGAGAGTTGAGTAGTTTTCGTTTTGTCTGCATCGGCATTGACATTTTTAAGTTGATATTTTTTGACTTTGGAATGTGCTGATTGATAGACTTGTCAGTCCTTAAGTTCCGATGCAAAATTACAGCCGTTCCCAAGTGGCGCAATCGGGAGCGCATGGGGAATGGTTAAAAATGGCAAACGCACTATACGCTGAATTTCAGCCGCATAGTGCGTCATTAAAATGGATATGTCTGTTACAGATGGGGAGAAGCCGGACTGTTACGGGGTTCTTCGCCTTGAACGCCATACCTCTATGGCTTCGTCAATGGATTTTCGGTAGTTTTGGTTGTCCCCGGTGGCATAGTCGGCGCATATGTCGGAGCGATGTTTGTCATAGTAAGTCCTGGCGATACCGCACTGTTGGAGGAACAACCGCGTCCATGTCTCTGCCTCGCTTTTCGGACTGATGTTCCGCGCCACGGCATAGACCATGTAGCACACCCGCAGTTTTTCTTTCGGCAACACGGCAATGGATTTTGTCATTTCCCTCACATTAAGGAAATTGGCGAAATCGAGAGGGGTGCAGTTCTCAAACTGGCTGTCGTTGCAGACATCGTGTATCGCCATGCACAGCCCTAATTCGACAACATCACGCCATTTTGCGGTTTCAAACAGTTGGCTTCCGTTCATTGGCCTTTCCCTTTCTCCATGCGGTCAAGGTCGTTGAGAATGCTACCCGCTATGCCGTTCAGCTTGGCAGCGAGAGCGTACAGGTGCGAGGCTTTGAGGAAGAATACATCCCCGGCACGCCGGTTCTCACGCTCGTACTCGGCATAAATCCTCTTAACATCGGTCTGCCTACTGTCATGCTCCGCCTTTGCCGCCTCGCACTCCTTTTCTGCTTCGATGTAATCTTCTGAATCGAGAGGGAGATAGTCAAGACGGTTGTTCAGTTCGCAGTACCGCTTCCAATACGGGTTAAGCTCTGCGGAAGCCTTTTGGAACAGGGAATGATAATATCGGGAATATGCGTTTGCAATCCCCCGAAAATCAACGCTGTCCAGCCTCCCTATATTATTAAGGAGTGTCGCGGTCTCGGCTTTGAGGGAAATAGCTATCATCCTCAATCCTGCCGGATCATCCCCGGCCATCGCCTCGGCATCGGCTATAAGTGCGTTGGTGTCCTGAAAGTCATAGTAGAATCGTGCCACAGCAAACGCTTGTTCAAAGGACATCGCGCCGCCGTCATGACCGCCCACTATCATGTTGACTTCCTTAAGCCGTGTTGTTATATCTGTCATCATTCTAATCATGAGTTGAAGAGGTCATCCATAGTGACCTCGCTGTGGACAATACCGTGGTGCTTGCCTTCTCCAAGACCGAAAGTGGTTACGAATGTATGCACCAGAGGTTTCTTATTTTTTGTCTTCAGGTCGAACAGCCACATTCGTTCGCGCAGTCTTTTTTCGTAATCTGCTGAGATATTGTATGCCTTTTGAGAAAATTTCATTTCGCAGAGGTGTATCATGCGGTCTGCCCTCTCGATAATCATATCTATCTGCGCTCCCGGAAGATTTTTCTTCGGGTCAGGATAGCTGCGCCATGTGGATACTGATGTCGCCATTCCTGATATACCGAGCGCGTTCTTGATCTGCTGATGGTGCTCCATGCAGATAATCTCGAAGGTCAGCCCCTGCCAGGCGGATATGCTGCTTGAGTCAAGATGATGTGTCCACCATGCGCTATCAAGCGAGAGGTTCTTCTCAATAAACTTGAAATAGAAGAGAGTGTAAAAATCAATCAGCCTGTATATTGTTTCATTCTTCTTGTTACCGAACTGGGCGCGCTTGCCGATAAAGCTGCACTTTTCAAGGTTGCCTATGACACGTGTCAGGTTTGAGCCATTGAGTCCGACACATTCTCCGATTTCTTTTCTTGTAAGACCATTCTTGTGTTCCGATAGAAGCCGTACCACGGATATATATGTATCAGCGACCGGGAACACAGCGTTGTAAAGCTCATCAAACTCCCTGCTCAAAGCCCCGTCCTCCTCATAGCATAGACGGTCGATGTTTCTTGCAAGGCTCTCCCTTGGCTCGATGAGGTCAAGATAGAACGGTACTCCACCTGTAACCATATAGCATTGCAACATTTCATATCGATCCCATGTGGTGCGGCGTTTTCTGAGATACTCCTCTGTTTCTTTTAGAGTGAACGGAGCGAGATAGAGCCGTCGTGTAATCCTGTTGTGCAGTCCGCCACGGTTTTTCAGTAGCTTGTCAACCATCCATGAAGTCGCAGAACCCGTGGCAACAAGCACGATATTGTACTGCCCGCCGGCCCAGCCGTTCCAGAAGTTTTCCAGCGCACTGACAAAATTGGAACGTTTTGAGTCCATCCATGGCATTTCGTCAATGAATACAACCCTTTTCCTGTCTGTCGGCAGAGATTCGAGATACTCCTCCAATGCGTCAAAAGCCTCGAACCAGTCAGAGAACTCCGAATATTTGATGCCTGAATATTTCCTGAGAGCCTTCGAAAAACTGCGCAGCTGATCCCGTGTGCGAAGGTTATGGCCTCCTACAAACTTGAAATCAAAGCAGCCTTCAAAAAACCTGTCAACAAGATAGGTCTTTCCTATTCTCCTTCGCCCGCATATAATTACGAACTCCGATTTATCGGACTCCATACATCGGGCAAGTTCATCACATTCTCGCTGTCTCGCTATAAGGTTGGGTGCCATAGTCGCTGATTTTGGTGCAAAGATAGTGAAAGATCGATATGTTACCAAATGTTATCCACGAAAAATAATCTTTTAAGCGCAACAAAGCAGCAAAAAGATTGTTTTTCGTGTAGTAAAAAATGAGATTATCGGCTTAATCCTGTTCCGATTGGCCCTATTATGATAGCAAATGTGGTGTCGGTGTGCCTCCCGGCTCATGGACATGACATATAGCCCGGATTATCAATTATACGGGAGGGAGCGGAGGCAATGCAAGGCGGTGAGGCGTGATGCGCTCCATGTGCCCACACCTCGCTCCGCTTGGCCTCGGCTTAAGCCTGGATTGGTTCCGAGAACAGATTAATAGATAGAGTATTACGGATACATAACGCAGGGCATAACAAAAGCACAAATTTCTTTTTCAGATTTTCTTTGGTGGGATGGAAAAATATTTGTAATTTTGCATCGAGAAAGAGTGTCGGATGAAGAGTCATCCATTGGAACACGGTGAGAGTCCGTGACAGTACCCGCTGCTGTAAGTCCCATTAAATGGATGTCGCAATGAAGCCATTGCCTTTTATATTTAGGTGAGAAGGCGCGATATTTAGGGATAAGTCAGAAGACCCACTCACTTTCCGAATTTTGCGCCTGCGGGATCACGGGATTGCATCTTAACCTACTTTCATCCTATGGAATGTCCATTGGTGAAGTGTTTATGAAGCAGTTTGTAGTCTCGATGCGTAATTTTCGCACCGGGATTTTTATTTATGGTATAAACTCAGTGAGCCTTTCTTGAAAGACGAACTGTTGAAATGTGGTAACACATTGGCTTCGGTGCCTGAGTCGGTGTCATAAGACATCCGACTATAGGCAACAGGGAAGCAGGGGAAGAGCCTGCACAATACCCGTTACGGTAAGCTCCCAGTAAAAAAAGTGGAGACAAGTCCGAATACTGGCCGAAGCTCATATTTGACTCGCGTGGTTACGAATCAGATTATCCAGGCTTTGCGGCCTTTCATAGTTTTGATGTTTTAGTGACCCCGTATGTTGAATCAACAGGCGGGCTTCTTTTTACAGATAGTTTCACTAAAATATTTAAACACAATGAAAACAATTAAAAGTTTCAAAATCGTTGCCATGTTGATGGTAGCCATCGCCTCGGCAATGTTCACCGGATGTACGTCCGATGATGACGACCTGTTTGCCAACTATGACGGCAATGTAGAGAACCCAATGACTCGTGCGGCCAATGCAACATCGGGTGTTATTGATTTTGAGGGAGCAAGCCCATTGGCGGGGCCGACTTCCTACGGTGATAATCTTTATGCCTCTTATTCCGGGGCAAAGTACACATCTTGGAGTGATCAAAAAGCTGGGGCAACTTTTGCGATAAACAACATGAACGGAGCAATCAATTTCTGGAATGGTGGCATTGCCATATCTAATTGGAGTATTCGTGAAAACGGTACAGACCATAGCCATGATTGGTGGTACTCCTATCTAAATCAATGCAGTGTATATAATACATCAATAACAAGCGGTGCAAGTGGTGCAGGACATAGCGGCAATAATTTCGCTATCGTTTATGGCTATGTTGATCAATACAACTCTTCCTACATGACATATCCATCCATTACTTTCAGAGCCTCCACCAAGGTATCAACTGTATGGATTTGTAATTCATCCTACACTTATGGAGTTATCAAGAACGGCAATCACTGGGATGATGGAGAGGATGATGGTTGGACCGGTTCCGCCAAACCTCTGAATAATACTTTTTCGGATGGGAAGAAAGGATACCTAACGATTGAAGCATACGGATTTAATGGTTCTACACCGACAAATGGCGGTAACCCTGTGACATTTGATCTTGCTAACTATAACACAAGCTCTACCGGTAATGTCATAGACCAATGGACAGAATGGGATTTGTCTGCATTAGGTAGCGTGACAACAATCAAATTTAATATCGTTGGCAATGATTCCGGCACCTACGGCTTAAACACTCCGGCATATTTCTGTATTGATGATATTTCTTATTCACGATAAATGTAAATAAAATAATCTCAACAGTGCGATTTAGTGCTGTTGAGAATTTAATTATATGAAACTTGCATCTATACTCAATACATTATTACTCCTGTTTCTTTTTTGCGGGTGCAACAAAGACGATATTATTTCGGAGGCAGTGAATCTGCCTCCGGAAATTCTGTTGGATAGTGAAGATGGAGTTTACTCAGTAAAAACTGGTCACGAATTAACAATAAATCCAACAATAAAATATGCTGAAAACGCTATTATCAAGTGGACTCTTGACGGTCAGATTGTAAGCAGAGAACCGTCATTCACAAAGCGTTGGGATGAAGAAGGAATCTTTTATCCCGTTTTAACGGTTGTCTCTGAATACGGGGAAGCTGAAGAAGAACTGAAAATAGAAGTATTGTCTTTGACTCCTCCTGTTATTTCACTTAAAATACCATCTCAGGGATTGAAGATAGTAGCAGGTACAGACTATGTTTTTTCACCTAATATCCAGCATGATGATCTTGACGATTTCATGATTGAATGGTTTGTGGATGGTGTTTCTGTCGGTAATGAAAGAAACTATACATTCCACCAGAATAAATTAGGTACATACAGGATGAAGGTCGTCGCATCAAACATAGATGGGACAACTGAAAAACAGTTTGATGTCGAAGTAGTAGAAACGATGCCATATAGCGTTGAGTTTCCAACTCCATATTATACGGCATCATCAACGACCAGATATACCTTTGTTGACCGGCCTGTATATCTCAGTCCGAGATTGGAATACTTCGACGAGCCTCAGTTTTCATGGTCAGTCAATGGAACCCCTGTTGATTGCCACTCCAGGACATATAAATTCACACCTTCTTCATCGGGTGAATATATTATAAGTGTCACGGTGAAAGAGAGGGAAGAAACTCCGCAAACTATATCCAATAATATAACTCGTGTAGAGGCCTCTGTGACGCAAGAGGTTAAGGTAGTGTGTGTCGATGCTACCGAACAAGATAGGATGAGAACAAAAAAGGGCTCAAGCTCTCCATATTTGAATAAGGTTTATGAATGGATCCCTGCCCCCGGACAATTTATCGGGGAAACCGGTATCGGCGGTATGTCAGGGAATGAAAATTCGTTTGAGACTGCAAATGCGTGGGCACAGAACCGGCTTGCCACAAAGAATTTCGTATCCTTAGGTGGTTTTGGAGGTTATATCATAGTCGGCTTTGATCATAGTATAGTCCTAAGTGGCAATGAATATGATTTTGCCATTATGGGCAATGCTTTCAACAGCAGCAACGGTGGCTCAAATGAACCCGGTGTAGTCTGGGTGATGCAGGATGTGAATGGGAATGGCTTGCCCGATGATGAATGGTATGAATTGCGAGGTAGCGAGACCGGCAATCCTGAAACCAAACAAGACTATTCAGTAACATATTTCAGGCCGTCAGGTCCGGGGCAGGATGTAGAATGGACTGATTCCGAAGGTAAATCGGGATGTATTGATTATCTCATTGCATATCATCGCCAGGATTATTATTATCCTGCATGGATTTCTGCGGGAAGCTACACACTATGGGGAACATGCCTTCCATCGAGAAACAAATTGGATCTTTCTACCGGTTTTTGGGCTAACAATGCTTATGAATGGGGATATGCAGACAATATGGGGAGCGACAAACTTAAAGGATCAGATTCGCCGGATGGTTCAGGTCAGCGTAATGGTTTTAAAATATCCAATGCCATGTATTCTGACGGAACATCTGTAAAATTAGAATATATTGATTTTATCAAGGTGCAAGTAGGAGTAAATGCAAAAAGTGGGTGGTTGGGCGAGATTTCAACGGAAGTATATGATTTTCAAGACCTATCCATGATTAATTAGTAAGGAACAATAATATCAACATCAATATGAAAAAAAATGTATTATGGATGATTCTGCTGTTTCTGTCATTGGCAGTAGTATCATGTAGTGATAATGACGAGCCAAAGCCAGCAGATGCTGACGAAAATTTCATCACGGAGTTTTCTTTGGCCGTCCATGGAGACAATGGCGCAGAGCAGGTTTTTAGAGCCGAAATATCTGATAACATTATAACGCTGACTGTACCATACAATGTGGACTTGACAGGAGCTACAGCGAATGTTACGTGGACACCAAGTGCTACGATACTTCCTAATCCTTCTGATATAACAAACTGGGGTGATGAACAAGTGTTTCGTGTAACCTCTTACAATGGGGATACGAATGAGTACACCTACAAGGTGGTTAGAGCAGAAATCACACAGAAAGGGAATGTCGAAATAAAAAAAATGGCGGATATTGAAAATTTCGCAAATGTCGGCACATCCGCCATTGAAGGAGATCTGATTATAGGAACTGATGATGGAGAAGAAATCACATCATTAGAAAAGTTATCCAACCTTAAATCAGTTTCCGGAAATATTATAATAAAAAATAGTTTCAAAGCTACAGATTTGACTGGTTTGGAAAATGTGGTCCAAATCGGAGGTCTTATAGTCGGAAATGAAACAACAGCTTCTCAAGCTGCATTGAATCTTGTTACGATGGGAGCATTAGCCGATATTTCAGGCGACATTATTATTCGTAATGATAATTTGCAATGGGTACGCCTGGAGAAACTGGCTAATGTAGGAGGAAATGTAATTATTGCATCAAAAAACATAGAGAGTGTTGAGCTTCCTGAGCTGGAAGATATTGAGGGGAACTTTAATGTCTGCGGCTTTACGGAAGAAACCAAAGACAAGTACGGGAATGTCAATATGGGAGGAAAAATATCATCATTAACATTCCCAAAATTAGCCAAAGTGTCTGGGAATATAGGTTTTGACTATCTTGCCTCATTGCAAAGTATTTCATTAACTGAACTTTCAACCGTCGGCAGTATAGAACTGAATTCGTTGGGACATCAAATAAGAACTGTTGATTTTCCAAATTTGAACAAGGTTGAACGTAATCTGAGGATAAACAGTGTCCGCACATCCGGTCAGTTCATGAGTGATGCTACCAGTAACACTTCGTTAGAGTCCTTGGGAACAATGTCTAAATTAGAGTCGGTAGGAGAAACTTTGGAGTTTATGTATTTTGCAAAGCTCCCCACTATTCCAGACTTTAGTTCCTTGAAACAAGTAAGGAATATTCATTTCAAAGGGTTGGATAATGTCGCAAATGCTCTGAATATATCCAATGTCTTATTCGCAGATGGTAGTGAGATACGGATAGAAAGCTGGACTTCAATGGCCGCCGTTATAGGTTCAGGGGATCAACCGGTAGATATAATTTTGCAGACAGATGCCTCCAATAATTTAGAATCCTCAGCTCCGTCGGTAAAAGGTTTTAATTCCATAAAAAATCTGACACTTTTTCTTCAAGGAGGTGCAAAATTTGATGAAAATGCCACAATAGAATACGATATGAAACAGATTACCGGTGACGTAAGCATCGAAACCAATTTGGGCTATGGAACCGGCAAAAATATATTCAAATTTGCAAATTTGCAGAAAATAAACGGGGCATTACTTATCGGTCGGAATGGAAATACACAATTGGGTGCCATTAAGATGCCTAATCTTGTCGATGTGGGCGGCCAGTTTTATTGGGGCCCGGCAAATATTTCAGAATACGATTTTTCAAATCTGGAGTCAGTCGGATGTGCAAATGACGCAAAACTGGTAGTAGAACCGACCGGGGAGCCTTCCGGGATGTTATACATTGACGGATATTGGTTGGAAAATAATTTTGAATTGCCGAAATTAACACATGTGGGAGGTTCGAAAAGTATTTATTTGTCTCTTACATGGTCTTGGGTTTCATCTTTCTCATTTCCAATGCTAAAAACTATTGATTCGTCATTTATAGTTAATGGAGAAGGATGCGAAGTTAGTTCCATAGCAATGAAACAGTTGGAAAGTGTCAAATCTGTAATGATTTCCAATTTGGCTAATTACTCTGATTTTTCCGATTTTAGCACCCCAATAGTAAATGGAAGCATAACTAAAGATAATTGGTCTGTTACCGGTTGTGGATATAATCCGACATACGAGGATATGAAAGAAGGTAGGTATAAACAATCTGTAAAATCGACTGTTCATCGCAAGAAAACTCGTTCTTTTCGGTCACGGCCGAGACGATAGTTGATGAGTTTTAATAGTAATTTTCTGCCAAATCCTCGGCATGACACGCAAGGAAATGTGCCATGCCGAGGATTATCAGTAAGAATAAGCAATTATGAAATATGAGAAACTAAGGTATTTGTTATCGTTTATGATGGGAGTATTAATGCTCTCACTCGGTTCCTGTATGAAATGGGACTATGGAGATATAGAAGACTTTAATTCCACAGGTGCCGGTCTGTTTATCTGTAATGAGGGCAACTTCCAGTATGGCAATGCCTCTCTTTCTTACTACGACCCGGCAACCAATCGGGTACAGAACGAGGTGTTCTTTCGTGCCAACGGCATGAAACTCGGCGATGTGGCTCAGTCCATGTGTATCTACGACAATAAGGGGTGGATTGTGGTAAACAACTCCCATGTGATTTTTGCCATCGACTTAAATACATTCAAGGAGGTCGGACGCATCGAGGACTTGACCTCGCCACGGTATATCCATTTTCTTAATGATGAAAAGGCATACGTCACTCAGCTTTGGGACAACCGTATTTTTATCGTCAATCCTAAGACGTATCAGATAACCGGATATATTCAGGTGCCGGACATGACAATGGAGAGCGGCTCTACCGAACAAATGGTGCAGTATGGAAAGTATGTATATTGCAACTGCTGGAGCTATCAGAACCGCATCATCAAAATTGACACCGAGACGGATCAGGTGGTGGATGAACTGACTATCGGTATTCAGCCCACTTCGCTTGTAATGGACAAATACGACAAGATGTGGACGGTCACCGACGGTGGTTACGAGGGTTCTCCCTACGGATATGAAGCCCCCTCGCTCTATTGCATAGATGCTGCCACTTTCAAGGTGGAAAAACAGTTCAGGTTCAAAAAGGGTGACTGGCCTTCGGAGGTTCAGCTCAACGGCACCCGCGACACCCTCTATTGGATAAACAACGACATCTGGCGTATGGACGTGACGGCAAACCGTGTTCCCGTGCGCCCGTTCCTCGAATACCGAGATACCAAATATTACGGTCTTACCGTCAATCCTGTAAACGGTGAGGTTTATGTCGCCGATGCCATCGACTACCAGCAGCAGGGCATGATATACCGTTACTCGCCACAGGGTAAGCTGCTTGATGAGTTTTATGTCGGTATCATACCCGGCGCGTTCTGTTGGAAATAAGGGAGGAGACAACAATGAGAAAAACAATAACAATCGTATTAAGTCTCCTGACTATTGCAGGAGTATCGGCACAAAGTATAACAGAGCGTATCCACAGGCTTGACGAGGTGGTCGTGACAGCCAAACGCACCATGAAGGATATCGGTGTGCAGAAAACGACCTTCGATTCTCTTGCGCTTAAAGAGAACATCGCCCTTTCGATGGCAGACATCCTTACATTCAACTCGTCCGTGTTTGTCAAAAGTTACGGACGCGCAACTCTCTCGACCGTGGCTTTCCGAGGCACATCGCCCAGCCATACGCAGGTGACATGGAACGGCATGCGCATCAACAACCCCATGCTCGGCATGACCGACTTCTCCACCATTCCATCATATTTCATCGATCAGGCATCGCTGCTTCACGGCACTTCCTCGGTCAATGAAACAGGCGGCGGTCTCGGTGGACTTGTGCGTCTCGGTACCATACCCGATGCGCCGGATGGACTTAATGCCCAGTATGTGCAGGGCATCGGCTCGTTTAAGACCTTCGATGAGTTTGCAAGAATCACTTTCCATAACGACAACTGGACTTCTTCCACCCGTGCCGTATATTCGTCATCGCCTAATGACTACAAATATGTCAATCATGATAAAAAAGTGAACATCTACGACGATGACCATAATATAATCGGTCAGTATAATCCTACGGAACGTAACCGCTCCGGCTCGTTCAAGGACTTGCATCTGCTTCAGGAGGTATATTACAATACCAATAAGGGCGACCGCTTCGGTCTGAACGCATGGTACATAAACTCCAACCGTGAACTTCCGATGCTCACCACCGACTACGGTAACGAGCGTAACTTCGAGAACCGCCAGCGTGAACATACGTTCCGTTCCGTCCTTTCGTGGGACCATACATTCTCAGGAAAAGGCAAGGATAACCCTTCTTATGGAAAATTCTCGGTGAAGGGCGGCTACATCCACACATGGATGGCATACGATTACAAACGTGAGGTGGCCGAAAACAACTGGGCTTCCATGACCCGTTCCCGCAGCCGCGTAAACACTTACTACGGTCAGGCCGACGGTGAATACTCTCCGAACAAGAAATGGTACTTCACAGCCAATGTATCGGCTCATCAGCACTTCGTGCGTAGCGAGGACAAGAATATCATCCTCCAAGACGGCGACAAGGCCGTAGTTGGCTACGATAAGGGGCGTATCGAACTGTCGGGTTCAGCTTCGGCAAAATGGCAGCCTATCGACCGCCTCGGTATGTCTGTCGTATTTCGTGAGGATATGTATGGCGACCAGTGGGCTCCGGTTATACCGGCTTTCTTTATCGATGGGCTTGTGTCACGCAAGGGTAACATCATGCTCAAGGCTTCCGTTTCCCGCAACTACCGTTTCCCGACGCTAAACGACCTCTACTTCCTTCCTGGCGGCAATCCCGACCTGAAAAACGAACATGGCTTCACCTACGATGCAGGGGTCAGCTTCAATACAGGCAAAGCCGGGGTATTCTCCCTTGGCGGAAGTGCCAACTGGTTTGACTCCCGAATCGAAGACTGGATAATATGGCTCCCGACCACCAAGGGATTTTTCTCACCGAGAAACGTCAAGAAAGTACATGCCTATGGCGTGGAGGTGAAAGCAAATATAGCCGTTCAACCGTTCAAAGGATGGATTCTTGACCTCGACGGATCATATTCATGGACTCCCTCCATCAACGAGGGGGACAAAATGTCCCCTGCCGACCAGTCGGTAGGCAAACAGCTTCCATACGTGCCGGAACATTCCGCCTCATTTACAGGCCGCCTGTCATGGCGTACATGGAGCTTCCTGTACAAATGGTGCTACTACTCAGAGCGTTTCACTATGTCGAGTAACGACTACACCATCACCGGTCATCTGCCTGAGTATTTTATGAGCAACATATCATTGGAAAAAGGGCTGTCGTTCCGGCCCGTGGACTTGCAACTGAAACTGGCGGTAAACAACCTGTTCAATGAGGATTATCTGTCGGTGCTGTCACGCCCCATGCCCGGCATCAACTTTGAATTTTTCATTGGTATAACTCCGAAGTTCGGCAAAGCAAAAAACAAACATCCTGAAAATATAAATTATTGATTATAACTTACTGTATAATGAAAACTTATCGTTCTTTCCTCTGCTTGATTTTGTTGGCCGTGCTTATGGTATCATGCAACGGCAACAAGAGTGCTAAAATTGAGGATTTTAGTCAATCGCTTTATACTCCTGAATATGCTTCGGGATTTGACATCAAAGGTGCTGATGGTCACAAAAGCTCACTTATAACAGTCTCAAATCCTTGGCAGGGTGCCGACAGCATCACCACACAGCTGTTCGTAGCCCGTGACGGAGAGACTGCTCCCGAAGGGTTTACAGGACAGGTGCTTCAGGGCGATGCCGACCGTATTGTTGCAATGTCATCAACCCATATTGCCATGCTTGATGCCGTTGATGCCGCTGACTGTGTGGTGGGAGTGTCAGGAATCGACTACATATCTAATCCTGATATTCAGGCTCGCCGTGACAGCGTTGGCGATGTCGGCTACGAAGGCAATATAAATTATGAGCTGTTGCTTTCTCTTGACCCTGATATAGTGTTGCTTTACGGAGTGAACGGTGCAAGCGCGATGGAAGGGAAGCTCACTGAACTGGGCATACCTTATATGTATGTCGGCGATTATCTTGAAGAATCACCGCTTGGTAAAGCCGAATGGCTCGTTGCTCTCTCGGAGATCATCGGCAGGCGCGACAAAGGCGAGGATGTGTTCAAAGAAGTCCCCATGCGCTATAACGCTTTGAAAAAGAAAGTGGCGGACAATGCGCTCGACGCTCCGTCGGTAATGCTGAATACCCCTTATAATGATGCTTGGTTCATGCCTTCGACAAAGAGTTATGCAGTACAGCTCATTCAGGATGCAGGCGGTGATTTCATATACAAGAAGAACACCGGCAATGCGTCCCTCCCTGTCGATATGGAGGAAGCATATCTGCTTGCCTCGCAAGCCGATATGTGGCTTAACCTCGGCATGGCAAACTCTCTTGATGATGTCAAGGCGATGGTGCCGAAGTTCACCGACATACGCTGCTTCCGCAACGGAGACGTTTATAATAACAATCTGCGCACCAATGCAGCCGGCGGCAACGACTACTACGAATCAGCGGTTGTAAATCCAGACCTTGTGTTGCGCGACCTCGTTAAAATCTTCCATCCCGAACTCGTGCAGGAAGATTTCGTATATTATAAGAAACTGCAATAAGATATGCGACTTCACACATCGACACTGTTCTTCTTTCTGGCCGTTCTCACAGCGTTCCTCTTCTGTGTGAATCTCTCCGTGGGGGCGGTCAATGTGCCTTTGCGCGATGTGTGGGCTGCTCTGACCGGCGGCGACTGTCCCCGAAGCACAGCTAAAATCATCCTGAACATCAGGCTTATAAAGGCGGCTGTGGCACTGTTGGCCGGGGCTGCCTTGTCGGTCAGCGGTCTTCAGATGCAGACCCTCTTTCGTAATCCTCTTGCCGGACCCTATGTCCTCGGTATCAGTTCCGGTGCCAGTCTCGGCGTGGCATTGGTGGTGCTTGCCGGAGTCGGCTCGTCGATAGGGATTGCCGGAGCCGCATGGATCGGCGCGGGCGCGGTTCTCCTTGTCATTGCCGCAGTCGGACACCGCATCAAGGACATTATGGTAATATTGATTCTCGGCATGATGTTCTCGTCGGGAGTAAGTGCTGTAGTGCAGATTCTGCAATACATCAGCAAGGAAGAGGCATTGAAGACATTTGTCATCTGGACTATGGGGTCGCTCGGTGATGTTACAGCCGGACAACTTATGATACTGGTTCCTGCCGTCATCACCGGACTGTTGCTTGCCGTTGTAGCCATCAAGCCGCTCAATTTGCTTCTCTTCGGCGAGGAATATGCTGTGACGATGGGCCTGAACATCCGCCGTTCTCGCGGGCTGCTGTTTCTTTCAACCACTCTGCTTGCCGGAACGGTTACTGCGTTCTGCGGTCCGATAGGTTTTATCGGACTTGCCATGCCGCATGTCACCCGTATGTTGTTCGACAACAGCGACCACCGCGTGCTTGTTCCCGGCACGGTTCTCACCGGGGCTTCGATACTTCTGCTGTGTGACCTCGTTTCCAAGCTGTTCACATTGCCGATCAACGCCATCACCGCCTTGTTGGGTATCCCTATTGTGGTATGGGTAGTTTTACGCAATAAATCCATCACAACATGATAGAGCTACGCGATTTATCAATAGGCTACGGCAAGCGCAAGCTGCTCGCCGATGTCAACGCCACTATAGATGCCGGTAAACTGACCGCACTCATCGGGCGCAACGGCTCCGGCAAATCGACCCTGCTCCGTGCCGTAGCCGGCCTCAATCCCCGTTACAACGGCGAGATTCTGCTCGGCGGTCACAATATTCGCAATATGCGTCCGCAGCAGCTATCAAAGACGATAGCATTTGTCAACACTGAGCGCACGCGTATAGCCAATCTGCGATGCGAGGATGTAGTAGCTGTTGGTCGTGCGCCTTACACCAACTGGATAGGAAGAATGCAGAACTTGGACAGAGAGATTGTAGCGCGGTCGCTTACATCGGTCGGAATGTCGGACTACGCCCGACGCACGATGGACACCATGAGCGACGGTGAATGTCAGCGTATAATGATTGCACGCGCATTGGCACAGGATAGTCCGATAATACTTCTTGACGAGCCGACATCTTTCCTTGACATGCCTAACCGTTATGAACTATGCACACTGCTATTCCGCCTTGCTCATGATGAAGGTAAGTGCATCCTGTTCTCAACCCACGAACTTGACATAGCATTGTCGCTTGCTGACGCGATTGCACTTATAGATCCGCCGCAACTGGCATGTATGACTACCGCGGATATGCGGCAAAGCGGATATATCGAGCGTCTTTTTAGAAACGACAGCGTCATCTTCGACGCAAAATCCGGTAACATCACCGTTAAAGCATGAATTATGGAATATTCAGTGGAAAATTACACTGCAGATATAAGTGTAGATGAATATATCGCGCGCTTTCGCGACGAGGAACGATTCCTTGAACTTTGCAGGATGTGTTCCAACTTCGGCAACAGTTGGGGTTGTCCCCCTTTTGATTTCGATACTGAAGCTTTTTTGAGACAATATACATTTGCACATCTAATGGCTGCAAAAATAACACCCAAAGACAATGATATTCCGGTTGAGGAAACACAGAGATTCATCTTGCCGGAGCGGATACGGATTGAACGTGAACTCTTGGATATGGAAAAGAAATATGGAGGTCGTTCATTCGCTTATATCGGCAAATGTCTCCACTGTCCCGACCGAGGATGTATGCGCACCTGCGGAAAACCGTGCCTACATCCTGAAAAGGTGCGCCCATCGCTTGAGGCATTCGGTTTCGACATATCCAAAACGCTTTCAGAACTTTTCGGTATCGAACTTCTGTGGGGCAAGGACGGCAAGTTGCCCGAATACCTCGTACTCGTAAGCGGATTCTTCCACAACTTCAGTCAGGATAAAATTAAGGAAAAATTTCATTAATTCGGATTTGTTTGTTAATTTTGCAGTCGCATTGGTTCGCCGGGGTCTCACAGCCTTGGCGATTAAAAGGGAATCAGGTGAAAGGCCTGGACAGACCCGCTACTGTAAGTTCCATTGAACCTGCCGGACACGACATCAGTGTCACTGATCGCCAAGGCGGTCGGGAAGGCCGTCCGGAAGGGGAACAAGTCAGGAGACCTGCCATGCGAGTTAACATTTTCAATAATCTCGTGGATTAGATTTTGAGATGAAGAGATTTGGCTACAGCATGACACCTATAAGAGCAGTGTCAGACAACATGGGTTTTACGGATTCAGACTGCTCCATTAACCGCGATGTGAAGTCGGGGCCGATTTATTGTGCATTGTCATTCAGGTTTGCCAGAACTCCCTTATCACGTCTTTTCCACCTTAACAGCTCATTGCGTTATGAAATGTCCGAGGTGCGGAAAGGAATTTCAATTTGAATTTCCTGATGTTCAGAATTGGCTGAAAAACTCCAGACTCGACAACAAGCAGTTGTCGTACATCCTTTTCAATTACGGCGGTCCGATTTGTGAGGACTGCGAGATAGACCTTGTGAGCGGTTTCTATCTCACAGGAGTACATCCGCGTTATATGAAGCATCGTAAATAACCTTTCAGACCTATCGAATATCATGTTTACAATGTTTCACGGCTTCCATCTGGTGGAGGAATACCATCAATGGAAAAGAGAGCATCGCAACAACCGCAATCCAATAGGCATAAAAGCTCTCAAACTCTTGTTCGCAATCACAATTCCATTGTTTCTCTGGGTTGCGCCGTCATCTGTCTATGGTCTTCCCGGATTAACCCCTGTCGAGCATCGCGTCCTGGCAATTTTTGTATTCGCCGCACTCATGTGGTTGTTCGATGCAGTACCGGCTTGGACGACATCTCTTGTGGTGGTTGTCCTGCTTCTTTTCTGCACATCCAACAGTGCGCTATGGTTTTTCCAGACCGGTGCCGACGGCGAAAAATTCAGAAATCTTGTCAGCAACACGGATCTGCTGCATTGCTTCGCCGACCCGACAATCATGCTTTTCATCGGAGGCTTCATAATAGCGATAGCCGCCACCAAGTCTGGGCTGGACGTAAAATTGGCAAAAGTCATGCTGATGCCTTTCGGAACCAAATCTGAAAACGTGCTGCTCGGCTTCATTCTTGTCACCGCCGTTTTCTCCATGTTTATCAGCAACACGGCCACGGCTGCGATGATGCTGACATTTCTCGCACCTGTGCTGAGCGCATTGCCTCCTGATGGCAAAGGCAAGATAGGACTTGCGCTTGCCATTCCTGTCGGAGCCAATATCGGCGGCATGGGCACTCCGATAGGAACGCCGCCCAATGCCATCGCCCTGAAGTTTCTCAACGACCCCGACGGCATGGATATGGGCATCGGTTTCGGACAGTGGATGATGGTGATGGTGCCGCTCACAATGGCGCTTCTCTTTATAGCATGGTTTGTACTCAAACGCCTTTTCCCCTTCAAACAGAAAGAAATACATCTGAAAATAGAATCGGATCACGAATCGGACTGGAAGGATATTCTTGTGTATGTCACATTCGGAATCACCATTCTGCTTTGGCTAACAGACTCCGTGACCGGCGTGAACGCCAATGTAGTGGCTATGCTTCCGGTTGCCGTCCTCTGTATGGCCGGTGTGATAACCAAACGCGACCTCGAACAGCTTTCGTGGAGCATACTGTGGATGATCGCCGGAGCTTTCGCCCTTGGAGTGGCCATGAAGGAGTCGGGTCTTGCAGCCCATCTGATAGAGGCTGTGCCGTTTGCTTCATGGTCTCCGCTGGCTGTCATCATCGGCTCCGGATTGCTCTGCTATCTTATGGCCAACTTTATCAGCCATACAGCAACAGCCGCGCTTTTCATTCCCATTCTTGCGATTGCCGGTAGCACTATGACCGAACAGCTCGCCGCATTCGGCGGGGTATCGACACTTCTGATCGGTGTCGCCATATGCTCGTCCGTGGCAATGGTACTCCCGATTTCCACTCCGCCCAACGCACTGGCAGACGCCACCGGATTCATAAAGCAGAAATATATGGTAAAGACCGGACTGATTATGGGCGTTGTCGGGCTTTTGCTCGGCTATATGGTACTTATTTTTTGCGGTGTAAACGGAGTATTCTAAAGATTACGAAATATGGAAATAGAAGTTATCGGAAGTTTTCTTCCGAATGAGGAACTTATGGGCGCGCGCCTGAAATATAACTCGAAGCAAATCAGCCGTAAGGAATTGGATGCAATTGAAAACAACGCTGTCCGTGATGTTGTGGAGAGACAAATAGAATGCGGCCTTCATTACATAACCTCCGGAGAAATCCGACGCAAGCACTGGGCTAATGATTTCTGGTTCGGACTTGAAGGAATCACCTGCGAGCGCGTGGATTCCGGACGCATATATCAGCCTGTGGAGGCTGCGACCGACTGTCTCAGAATCTCAGGCCGCATCTCATACAATCCCGCACATACTTTCTTTGCGGATTTCATATTCCTCCGTGACACAGTGAAAGGACGGGCAAAATGCCGTCAGACCTTACCTTCTCCGGCCAATCTTCTGCTTGAGATATACAATCTTACAGAAGGGCATCCTGAGATGGTTTATCCTTCGGTCGAGCTGCTTATTGATGACATAGCCGAGGCATACCGCCGGATATCGCTGCGGCTGCATGAACTCGGATGCGACTCACTTCTGCTGGACGATACAGCCTGTGGTCTTATGTGCGACGACAATTATACCAAGCGTCTTCTTCAGGGGGGCGTTGACCTGATGGAGCTGCACAGGCAGATTCTGGCTGTCATCAACACCTCGCTGGAAGGTCTCCCGGATGGAATGGAAACCGCCGTCTATCTTTCGGGCGGAGATACCGTTGTGCCGGAATGGGAGGTCATAGATTATCCCGACAACATAATGCCGAAGGCGTTGTCGTCTATCAAAGTCGATAAATTCTTCCTTCCGTTTGATATCGGCAACGACTACTCCCTGGAGGTGCTTCGCCATATACCCGAAAAAAAGAAGGTAGTTCTCGGTCTGATTGATGCCCATTCCCCGTTCCCTGATGATACGGATTCTATCACTGGAGTAATTTTGAATGTATCAAAGCATATCGCTCCGTCAAGTCTTGAAATCAGTCCACGCACCGGTTTCAAGCTGTCGAGCTACGCATTTCGCGGACTTAACAGCGAAGACCAGTGGCGTAAGATACATGAGCTTAACGAGGTATTTTCCTAAAAAATATCATAAACAGTTTTTCATACATCAAAGAAATCTTTTTTCTGCCGGAGAGGAAACGCTCTTTTACAGACTCTTTTCATTGCGTTTCCTCTCCTTTCTGTATTGCATTTGTCAACAATCTATGGGCTGCAATTTGTTGATTTTCAATAAATGTCTTTTACTCAACATAAAATAATTTGTTTCTCACTTGAAAATCTCGTCCACTCGGTTGACGGCATCGTCTTTCTTCTGATCGATGATTTTTGCGTATATCTGCGTTGTGGCAATGTTCTTGTGTCCCAACAGTTTGCTTGTCGTATATAGGTCAACATCAAGGGTAAGCATCAGGGTCGCAAATGTGTGGCGGCTCACGTGAAAAGTGATTTCTTTCTTTACCTCTGCGGCCTTCGCCCAGTTGCCGAGTATGATGCTGACGCGGCTTGTGGTGGGGAGGCTGAAAACCCTGTCATCATCCCCGGCATCGCCTCGATCCGGCAACCACCGCATTGCCTGTGACGAAAGCGGAAGATAAATCGGGGTGTCGGTTTTCTTCATCACCACTGACACTCGCCACTGATCGCCGTCCTTGTGAATCTGCCCCCAGCGCAGGGCGCGTATGTCGCTCGTGCGGAGTCCGCAATAACAGGAGAACAGGAACGCCCGCTTCACATGCTCGCGTGTCGGGCAGTCGGTGGCAATGAGGCGTTTCAGCTCGTCAATCTCCAGATAGTCGCGCTGGCTCTCGACATGATACACACGGTCGTTGGACGATATGCGGTCAAACGGGTTCTCCCTGATATAGTCGTTTCGGACAGCCCAGTTGAAAGTCGCGCTCAGAGAGGCTGTAAGGGAAGCGATGGAGTTGATTGCAAGCGGTCTCTTCGTGCGCGATTTATAATCGTTACGCAGGAAATGGGTAAACGCTATGCAGTAGTCCTTGTCGGCCTGTTTCAAGGTCACACCGTCTCCCCGGAATTGTGTCAGAGCCTTTTTCAGTCCGCTGAAAGCCGACGGACCCATAGACTTGCCGTTATCATCAATCCATTTCTTGTAGAGGTCTATGAGGTCAAGCAGCCTCATGCGTGAGTGAAGCATGGAGTTGGTGACACCTTTCTCGTTGTTGGTTAGCTGAATAATGCGATCAGCCTTGACCTTGTTGGCGAGGGCGAGATTATGCTCGTTCAACGCCCTGCTCGCGGGGTCAAGTTCCGGGACTATGTAGAGTTTCAGGAACTCGTATGTTCGCTTGCCGTCACGGTATATGTCGAGATAGATCGACTTGTTGCCGTTTTTCAATTCCTTGAAACGGATTCTCACAGGCTCTTTCGCCTTGACTGTTTTCTTTGGTCTTGCCATATTAAGAGAGGTTTAATCGAGTTGCAATGCTTTGAGTTTTTCGTCCATCGGGGCAGGCTTCCTGTCAATCATGGCGAGATAGCCTTTGGCATGTTTCGATGCTATTCCCAGGAATGAGCAGAATGTGGCTACATCCGCTCCGGTGGATAATATAAGGAAGGCAAAGGTATTCCGCGCCAGTGTGAAATTGAGGCGTTTTTCAATCCCGGATTTCTTCTGCCAGAGTTTCAGGATGTTGTTTGTCTCGGTATCTTTCGGCAAACCTTTGAATATAAGCCCCCGGTGATTGGATGTTTCAGGAAGCCAGCGCAAGGCATTTGACGAAAGGGGAATGAAAATATTTCGGGACTGACACCGGACGGACAGCTTTCCTCCCGGTGGTGTCTTAAGGTCTTTCCATCTAAGGTTAACAATATCGAAAGCCGTCAGTCCGGTAAAAATGGAGAACAGATAAGCCTGTTTCACCTGCGGACGCGATATGACAGGGCATTGCGTCTCCATCAACAATTTTATTTCGTCGAATGTAAGGTATTGTTTCTCTGGTCGCTCCCGCGTTATCCGGTCATGGATTTTCACAAAGAACAATGGGTTTCGGACAATAAGCCCGCTCTCGACTGCCATGTTCAACGCGCCACTGAAAAGATAGATATATGCCCTTGCGGTGGTCATTTTCAGCTTCCCATGTACGCTGTGGTATTCATCGCGCAGGAAATCGACAAGTCCGTCGCAGTACCCGGCATCTACCGCCGATAACATGACATCATCGCCACGATAGGCTACGACAGCACGATACATCCCCATGATATTGTTTGCCGTGGATTTATCACCACCGTTCAGTATCAGGTCATGGTAATCTTTTATTACCTTTGCAAGAGGAATATCCGGCATTGCAGCAGCATCAATCTCGATGCCGCTCTCTCCGGCTGTCAGTTCCTCAATCCGTCTGCGCCTGATTTCTTCTGCCTCCCGCATGACAGCCTTGTTCTCGGTAGCGGCGTTGCGGTTGATTTCGGGTAACAAATACAGACGGAGGCTTTCGCGGATGCGTTTTCCATCCTTGTAGTAGTCAAGATAGAGCGACTTGCGGCCATCGCCTATTTCCTTGGATTTCAGGTTGATTCTTGATTTGGAGAGATTCATGCGACAGTTGTTTGTTACTCATTGGTCATTTTTCAGACACAAAATTACGAAATATTTTCAAAAGTAACAAATCAGTCGCAATCAAAGTAACAAAAACATCCCATTCGCAGCGAACAAAGGAATCTCAACCCCACTGCTATTATTCTTTATAACATTATATATCAGTTTATTTATAGTCCAATCAATTCTCATGGATTACACCAAGTAGAGAATATAAACAGTTTGGAGTATTTTGATACCGCAAGACTGGTAGGCTTGACGGCTACCCCTATACCCGAAACAATGGCTTTCTTCAACAACAACCGCATCGTCAACTACACACTAGAGAAGAGCATCTTGGATGGTGTGAATGTGGACTGCCGTATATACAGAATAAAGACGCAAGTAACTGAAAATGGTGGAGCCATCTTAGAGGGTGAAAGGCTAAAAGAAGAAACTCGTTATACGGGGGAGGTGAAGACCGTAAGCAGCAAGGAGGCCAGAACCTATACAAATAAGGAGCTGAATCGAAGCATCATCAATCCTGCACAAATAAAATTAATCCTTTCGACTTACAAAGATGTAGTTTATAAAGAACTGTTCAACGACCCGCAACGTGAGCCGAATATGGACTACTTGCCTAAGACATTGATTTTCGCTCTCAACGAAGCTCATGCTACCAACATCGTGCAGATAGCCAAAGAGGTGTTTGGTCGGGACGATGACCGCTTCGTGCAGAAAATCACATACTCGGCAGGAGACAGCAACGAACTGATACGCCAATTCCGCAACGATAAGGATTTTCGTATTGCAGTAACTTGTACGTTAGTCGCAACAGGAACGGATGTCAAGCCATTGGAGGTGGTCATGTTCATGCGCGATGTGGAGTCTGAACCATTGTATATCCAGATGAAAGGACGTGGTGTGCGCACTATTGGTGATGAGCAACTTCGCAACGTCACACCAAATGCCTTCAGCAAGGATTGCTTCTATTTGGTAGATGCCGTAGGCGTGACGGAACACGAAAAGACGACTCCGGTAGCCGCTGACGAACCGACTACAAAAACAATCACGTTGAAAGAATTGTTGGAACGTATCAGTCACGGCTATATTCCCGATGAATATCTCAAGCGACTTGCTGCTACCCTTGCCCGAATTTACAACAAGGCAGACAATTCGCAACGGGAAGAGTACGCTCGCTTGGCTCATGAGGACATGAAGGTGCTTTCTGCCAGAATATATGATGCGTTGGAAAAAGGCATTCTTCCTCCATTTGTTGATACAAATGAGCCCAACCTTGAGCGTAAGGGCTTGGTCTCTCCACTTGCTAATCATGCTGATGCCAGAAAATATCTGCTTATTCTTGCAGCAGGATTTGTCAATACGCTAATGCCCGGAGAGGATACGCTCATATCCAAAGGGTTCTCCGTTGAGGAAGCCAAAAGCACAACAGAGGCTTTTGAAACGTTCTGCAAAGAACACGCAGATGAGATAGAGGCTCTACGCATCATCTATAACAATGAAGGAGAGGCAATAACCTATTCGATGTTGAAAGATTTGGAGAATAAGCTAAAACTGGCCAACAACCATTTTACTTCCAAACAGCTTTGGAACTCCTACGCCATTGTTAATCCCAAGACGGTGCGGCGCTCTACAACGAAAGAGGAGAGCGATGCCTTGACGAACATCATACAGTTGGTGCGCTTTGCCTTTCATCAAATTGAACGACTGGAGAGTGTGGTCACCACTGCCAAGCAGTATTTCAATCTATGGATGGGACAAACACAGCGTGAAATCACTGACAAGCAACGTGAAGTTATCAGCCGCATTGTGGACTATATCGCATCCAATGGAGCTTGCACAGTCAGAGACATTCGTGAGGACGATGCGACTCACGCAGCCCAAATGATTCGGGCGTTTGGCAATATGCAGAAAGCAGACGAGGCACTTCATTCACTTTACACATTTGTAGTTTTAAGAAAAGCAGCATAAGGAAATGGCAACAAATAATACAACAGAGCAGTCGCTCACTAAAAAGGTTTGGAATCTGGCAACTACTCTTGCCGGACAAGGTATAGGATTTACTGATTACATCACTCAATTGACCTATCTTCTGTTTTTGAAGATGGATGCAGAGAACGTGGAAATGTTCGGAGAAGATTCGGCAATACCCACTGGTTATCAATGGAAAGACTTGATTTCTCTTGATGGTTTGGATTTGGTGAAGCAATATGAAGATACTCTTAAACTGCTTAGTGAACAGGACAATCTGATTGGCACGATTTATACTAAGGCGCAAAACAAAATTGACAAGCCCGTTTATCTGAAAAAGGTCATCTCTATGATTGATGAAGAGCAATGGCTCATCATGGACGGGGATGTGAAAGGTGCTATCTATGAAAGTATCCTTGAAAAGAACGGACAAGACAAGAAGAGCGGTGCCGGTCAGTACTTTACGCCTCGTCCGCTTATTCAAGCAATGGTGGATTGCATCAATCCGCAAATAGGTGAAACGGTTTGCGACCCTGCATGTGGTACGGGTGGTTTCTTGCTTACTGCTTACGATTATATGAAAGGACAGTCGGCAAGTAAAGAGAAACGTGACTTCCTGCGTGACAAAGCCTTACACGGTGTAGATAACACGCCTTTGGTGGTAACGCTTGCTTCCATGAATCTTTATTTGCATGGCATAGGCACAGACCGCAGCCCGATAGTGTGTGACGATTCTTTGGAGAAAGAACCGTCAACTCTCGTAGATGTGATACTTGCCAATCCTCCTTTTGGCACACGTCCGGCTGGTTCTGTGGACATCAACCGCCCGGATTTCTATGTGGAGACCAAGAATAATCAGTTGAACTTCCTCCAACACATGATGCTCATGCTCAAAAACGGAGGACGTGCCGCCGTAGTTCTTCCTGACAATGTACTCTTTGAAGCGGGAGCAGGCGAAACTATCCGCAAACGTCTGTTGCAGGACTTCAACTTGCATACCATCTTGCGCCTGCCCACAGGTATTTTCTATGCCCAAGGCGTAAAGGCCAATGTGCTGTTCTTCAGCAAAGGGCAACCTACCAAAGAAATATGGTTCTACGACTATCGTACGGACGTAAAGCACACGCTTGCCACCAACAAACTGGAGCGTCATCATTTGGATGATTTCGTTTCTTGCTACAATAACCGGGTAGAGACTTACGATGCAGAAAACAATCCGCAAGGTCGCTGGCGTAAATACACCATAGATGAAATCACAGCTCGTGACAAGACCAGTCTTGACATCACTTGGATAAAACAAGGCGGCGAAGCTGATAACCGCTCATTAGCAGAACTGATGGCTGAGATAAAAGACAAGAGTGAGACCATCAGCAATGCGGTTGCCGAATTGCAGAAGCTGTTAGCTAACATTGAGGAGGATTAAAGACTGATGGACAATAAGATTATCACTATATCACTGGAACAACAGTTTGGAGAGGTATTGGATATTATTCTCCAGCATCAGAGCCGTGCCACAGCAGCGGTAAATGAAGAACTTTTGCTTACTGCCTGGCATGTGGGCGGATATGTATCTGCAAAGCTGAAAAGCGAGGAATGGGGCAGCAAGGTCGTAACCCAATTATCTGAATATATTCGCACTCAGCGACCTGATGTAAAGGGCTACAGCAGAAGAAACATTTATAATATGGTGACGTTTTATGATGCTTATTCTTCGGAAGCGTTCCTTGCGACTATTGGGAAGTATCTGAATTCTGAATTTGTGCAGCCAAGAACTGCACAAATAGAATCAAGTAACCATACGCAGGAAATGGCCGTAATTGTGCAGCCGGAAACTGCACAAATTGTCCAACCGTCAATCGGACAAATGCCTAAAGTGCTGGGGTTAACTACATTGACCAATCACACGGTAATTTTGTCCCAATGTAAAAGTAATGAAGAAAGGATGTTTTATATCCTCTATGCCAATAAAGAACATCTGGTAAAGCGTGAACTTCAACGCTGTATTGCCAATCAAACATATACGGAATTGCTTGGCAATAAAAGTAATATGTCGAAAGGGTTGCTTGAAGCATATCCCAAAGCTCCTGTCATGTTCAAAGATACGCTATTCGTAGATTTCTTGAATTTGCCTAAGAAGCATAGTGAAGCAAAGTTGAGAAATGGTTTGGTGGAACACATGAAGCAGTTTATTCTTGAACTGGGCAAAGATTTCATTTTCATGGATCAAGAGTACCGTCTCAACATAGGAGCTTCTACGTTCAAGGCAGATTTGCTGTTTTTTCACCGTGGCCTGCAAGCTCTGGTAGCCGTAGAACTGAAGAAAACAAAATTTCATCCGCGCGACCTTGGTCAGTTGGAGTTCTATTTGGAAGCACTTGACCGTGATGTAAAGCGTTCTAACGAGAACCCTTCTATCGGTATTATTCTTTGCCCTACAGCAGACCATGTGGTTGTGGAATATGCCATGAGTCGCAGCATGAGTCCAACCATGATAACCGAATACAAGCGCATCCTCATACCTCAGGAGCGTATGCAAAAACAATTAAATGAGTTTTGCAATCAGTTTTTAAACAACGATTAATTTCATGGATACAAAAGCATTACGCCAAAAGATACTTGACCTTGCGATACACGGAAAGCTTGTACCGCAAGACCCGAATGATGAATCCGCATCTGTTCTGCTTGAACGCATTAAAGCGGAAAAAGAACGATTGATAAAGGAGGGTAAAATCAAAAAGAGCAAGAAGTCCGCAAAGACTTCCGATACGCCCCATTATGAGAACGTGCCGTTTGAGGTGCCGAGTTTGTGGGTGTGGTGTAAGTTAGGAGATATTGCTTATGTTGCTTCTGGCAGTACGCCAGATAAAACATGTTTTGTCGAAAAAGGTATTCCATATATCAAGATGTATAATCTCAGAAATCAAGAAATAGATTTCGAGTTTCATCCTCAATATATAACCGAAGAAATACATAATAGCAAACTTTGTCGTTCTCGTACAGAAGTGGGCGATCTGATAATGAATATTGTCGGTCCTCCTTTGGGTAAACTTGCTATAATCCCCACAACATTACCGCAAGCAAATTTTAATCAGGCAGCAGTGTTAATACGTCCATACAAGTATAAAGAAGATTTAGTTCTATACTTGAAGTCGTATTTAGAAGAAATGTCCGAAATCAATTCTATTGCTACTCGTGGTTCTGCAGGACAGGTCAATATATCGTTGACGCAATCCCAAAATATGAGAATTCCTTTGCCTCCTTTGGCTGAGCAACAACGTATAGTAACGGAAATAGAAAAATGGTTTGCTTTGATTAACCAAATAGAGCAAGGTAAAACCGATTTGCAGACAATTATCAAGCAAACTAAAAGTAAAATTCTTGACCTTGCCATTCACGGCAAGCTTGTTCCGCAAGACCCGAATGACGAGCCTGCCATTGAACTGCTGAAGCGTATAAATCCATGCTTCACACCTTGTGATAACGGGCATTATAAGCAGTTGCCACAAGGATGGTCAATCGCTCCAATGCAAATGTTATGCACTTTAGTTGATGGAGAAAAGCAAAGTTGTATTGAGAGAATAAATCTTGATGTCAAATATTTGCGTGGTGAACATGATGCCAAGACTTTGTCTTCCGGCAAATATGTAGCAGCAAACTCTCTATTGATTTTAGTAGATGGGGAAAACTCTGGAGAAGTATTTAGAACTCCAATTGATGGTTACCAAGGTAGTACCTTTAAGCAACTGTCTATCAAACACGACATGAATACCGAGTATGTGTTACAGGTCATCAACTTGCATAAGAAAATACTGCGAGAAAATAAGGTCGGTTCTGCCATTCCTCACCTGAACAAGAAATTATTCAAGGCGATAGAAGTGCCTATTCCACCTTATAAAGAACAGCAAAGAATAATCGACGCTATAAATAAGGCTTTTATTTCCTTGGATAAGATAATGGAGAGTCTATAAACCCTCCATTATCTTATCTATTTGTGTAAAGATTTCACAGACAGTTTCGATGATTCGTTTTTGTTCTGCTTTTGGAGGAATAGGAATCTCTAATCTTGAATATTCCGAAATCCAGTATCGTTTATGAGTGTCACCGATCAATCTAGTAATGCTCATAAACATTGCCACATAATCAATTTCGATAGCCTTATGTACTTTTAATATCTTCATTGCTGATGATTTTACTTTAAACGGAAAATCAACTAGTTTTGAATCGGTTGTAAAATCATCAAAGATGATACAAGGAATATTTGAGTATATGCCAGTAGTCTCGTTGGTGTAACCAATTATAAAAGACTTACCTGCTGTCAAAACAGGAATAGAATAAGAATTATCATAAGTCGTTGATTTTACGATATAGGCTGTCGGTTGCTCATAATCTGTAATTTGTTCAAGCCTGCAAACCGTCCATCCTTGTGGCAACTGCTTATAATGCCCGATACGTTCCTTTATATTATTATATTACTGTCCGCTAAAACATAAAGCAGAGAGTCCAACTTCTTGAAGGGGAGAAG
>ENA-UALF01000204-UALF01000204.1-human-gut-metagenome-genome-assembly--contig:-NODE-204-length-36168-cov-16.691136_pt1 | contig 36168 bp, 26 predicted proteins | sample MGYA00243698_ERZ654464 | MGnify/ENA primary metagenome ERZ654464 (study PRJEB26926, sample SAMN06164595) | human gut metagenome | biome: ENVO:00009003; feature: ENVO:2100002; material: ENVO:00002003...
CTACACGCGTAAGATCGTCGGCAGCGTCAGATGTGTATAAGAGACAGGTTTAGTTATAGATACATAAAACGTAATCTGCTTGTGGCAGCAGCTACGATTGTTACAGCAGCGGGAATTGGACTTGTTGTAAAGTATGGAGAGGCGTTGGATCACAGCCCGGCATATCTGAACAGCCAGACTGCTCAGACTGCATCTGTTGGGACAACTACTGAGGAGGCTGCCACTGTTGATGTGGCTGCACTTCAGACCAGCACGACAAAGAAGGCTGCTCAGAAGAAGACTGTAGTGGCAAAAGCAGAGGAGAAATCCGAATTTGATGGTAAGTTTATCGCAAAGATCAATGATACATTAAATATCAGAGAAGAAGCTACGACAGATTCCAACATCGTAGGTAAGCTGTTTGACGGTAATGTAGGTGATGTATTAGAGACATCCGGTGAATGGACAAAGATTTCATCGGGAGATGTAATCGGGTATGTAAACAGTGATTATATTCTGACCGGCAAGGATGCTGAGACATATGCAGAAGATTATAAGAAAGTCCTTGGAACAGTAACAGATGATACGGTTCGTGTACGTGCAGATAAGTCTACACAGTCAGATATCCTTGGGCTTGTAGCGAAGGATACCGTTCTTTCTGTTAAGACACAGGATAAGGATTGGGTAGAAGTTACAATGAATGACGGAACAGATGGTTATATAGCTGCGGATTATATCACAGTAGAAGAAACTTATGAGTATGCAATGTCGATTGATGACTACACAGCTATGGTAGAAGCTGAACAGCAGAAAGCATATGAAGTGGTATCAACTGATGACAGTGCAGATATAATGACGGCAGATGAAGAAACAACCGAGACGGCAACAACTGAGACTCCGACAACTGAGGGAGCAACAGAAGCGGATACAGAAGTGTCTACAACAGAAGCAACAACAGAGGAGAAGTCGGATGATAGTTCTAAGATTGATGCATCCCAGTATGATGATGCTTATCTGTTGGCATGTTTGGTCAGCATGGAAGCAGGATATGAATCCTATGAAGGACAGTTGGCAGTAGCAAATGTCGTTTTGAACCGTGTAAGAAGTGGTAAATGGGGAAGTTCTGTTTCATCAGTTATTTATGCACCGAATCAGTTCCCTTGTGCAACGGGAAGCGTAATGCAGGGATACTTGCAGGATGGTCCGTTATCAACAGCACAGCAGGCAGCAAATGATGCCTTGGCCGGTAACAACAACATTGGAAGTTTTATGAGCTTCTTAAATAAGAATTATATTGATACAGATTCTTTATCTGATTATCAGATTATTGGAAATCATTGTTTCTACTAAAGTGTTTTTGAAAGATGGATTTAAGCTTATGAAGATAAATGAAAATATTCATGGGGAGCGGGAACTCGAAACAGATCCGGTTACTTCAACGATAACGATAAACAATGACAGATTTAACAGAAGATACATACGCAGTTGCGGGATGTATCTTTTGTTGTTTCTGATATGTATTGGATTTTACATGATAAATATGGCTGTAGAACATGTATATCCGTTTGGCAGCAGAAGCTTTCTGTATCAGGATGCATGTGATCAATATCCCGGTATACTGAAAATTTTCCTTGAATGGCTGCATTCAGGGGATAAAGGTTCATTTATATGGGAACGGGGACTTGGAATCGATATTGTTCTGAACATGTTCTATTACTGCATGAGCCCGTTTAATATTATAGCCATAGTACTTGGTCCGGATCGTGTTGAATTATCTATGACATTGATGATCGTACTCAAAGCATCATGCCTGGCTCCGGCAGGACTGTTCTTTTTCAGGCATTCAAAGATTCGCAGATTTGCGGAAAAGGGATTGTCAGAGAAATATATAACTGTAATTTCCATGATGTTCGGACTCCTGTATGCGTTAAACAGTTATGTGGTGGTATATAATCATAATGTGCTCTGGCTGGACGGACTGATTCTGCTTCCGTTTATTGCGATTGCAGTTGAGCATCTGGCGGAAGGCAAATGGCAGCTCCGTTATACGTTGTTATTAGCCTGTGCATTTTTGTTTAATTATTATTTTGCATTTTATATTTGCCTGTTTATAGTCTGCTATTTTTTTATGCAGGATTGGAAGAATGCTAAGAATTTATGGTCTGGTGTATGTCGTTTCTTCGGATGGTCGGTTATGGCGGTATCGATTGCGGGAATGGTTGTTCTTCCGTCTCTTTATGCCATTATGAATCTGTCATCCTGTGGAAACGGGGACTATAGTCTTCCATGGTATAGAATCAGTAATCTAGGAATGTTTGTTAATTCATTTTATCCATTGCGACAGATATCGACGGGATATTTGTTCAGTCACAATAATTATTGCGGTATTCTGGTGATTATGTTCTTCCTTCTTTTCTTATTCGGAGCGGGAATCAAACGTAGTTTTAAGCTTCGATATACGGCCGTTATTTTATTCCTGACTATTGGATTGAACATGGTCGGATTAAATTATGTCCTGCATGGCTTTACGATTACGCATGGACTCGGAAATCGTTTTGCATTTATCCTTGTCTTTTTCATTTTGATGGCAGGTTATATCGGAATGCTCAGATTACAGCAGGTAAAGGTATGGCAGATAATCAGTATGTCAGGTATCGGTATTACTATATTCCTTTTGGAGCTGTTCTTAAATAAGGAAGATGCGAATTCCTATTCCTATGCGGCTGTATTGCTCTTTGGTATATCATATCTGATCTTATTGATCTTGTATGTCAGAAAGAGTATTCGTTATACGACCTGCTATGTGTGGATGATAGTATTATTGTGTATAGAGATCTTTGCAAATGCATGGATTCAGATGCCGCAGAAGTATAATGATGAGCGGCTTCAGAGCGAGATATCTGTTTCGGACTGGTTAACGGATTATGAGCAGTTGCAGCCTGCAGAAGGGGAGAGAAAGACTGCATTGGTGTCACAGAACTATATGCCGTATTCAGACGTAAACTGGTATTCATCTGTGGCAAATGGCAGTATAGTAGATGTGTTTACCAGCCTTGGAATATCAAGATATCAGAATATTGAATATACCTATAGAGGGGTAACTCCGATCAGTCGCCAGCTCTTTAATGTACGGTATGTTGTGACTGATGAAACAGGGGTTGCAGGTGGGTATCGTCTGATCGACCGGAAAAATGAGAAGATTGATTTCTACGAAGCGGATAATCTGGCAGGTATGGGATTTTTGATGAGTAAAGATGTTCTTGACTGGAGCGGAACAGCGAAAACGGAAGATACATCGGATGTATTCGAGAAAGGCAGCATGGCAGAGAATCAGAATGAACTGGTAAAGCTTGTGACCGGACATAAGATCACGCAGAATGCCTTTACAAGAATTGATATACCGGAGGATGCAGTAACAAGTGCCGGTATGGATATTACCGGGCAGAAGAACGGTGAGTATTCCTATATCAGTACCAATGATGTTTTTTCAGCAATCACGGTGAACCTTACTGCGGAAAAAGACGAAGATCTGTATCTGGAATGTGCGGACACGAAGCCTCAGTGTATCGAAGTAAAGGTGAATGATGAAGTAACAGTGTCTACGAATTACACGGATTCAGCGGATTTTTATCATGTAGGTCAGGTAAAAGAAGGGGATGCTGTACAGATTCGAATGTATGCGATAAGAATTCGTCTTTATACAACGGCAGTTAAAGATCAGGAGGGAACGAAAGCATTTGCGCTGTATTCCTTAGATCAGAATGTAGTGAAAGCATTTGAAGAATATACAGAGTCACATCAAATGACATTTGACGGATGGACCGATAATACTTTAAATGGTCACATAACGACAGAAGAATCCGGTATTTTATATCTGGCGGTTCCGTACAATAAGGGATTTTCGGCAGTTGTTAATGGCAAAAAAGTAGCTCCTGTAAAGATCGGAACCGGCCTGATGGGTGTTCCTGTAGAAGCAGGGGAACATGTGATTACACTGACCTACAATACACCATATCTGATGGCGGGCATATGCCTGTCTGTGATAGGAATATTAATATTGGCAGGATATGTGATGATCAGCAGAAAAAAATCGTCCAATAAATAACGGACACAAATTATCAGCTTATAAGAATGCAGATATTGAAAAACAGATCATAATAAATTCTTATAATAAAAACAGGCAACCTGAGTGCGATCGCGCAGGTCAAGCTTCATAAGGATATTACTGAGATAATTGCGGACGGTTCCTTCCGAGAGAAAGAGCTGCTCCGCAATTTCTTTGTTGTTCAGACCATCTGCAACCAGTCGGATCAGTTCAAATTCCTTTTCCGTAAGATTGTAGGACAGGTAATCAAAACGATCATCAGCCTGTAACAGGGTAGGGATCTTGTTCATGATTTCATTCCCGAAGACGGTTTGACCGTTGCGTACGGCAGTGATCGCAGATGCAACTGTCTCAAAATCCTGTTTTAAGATGTATCCCTTTGCGCCGGTCCGGATGGCTTTGATGATATAGTCATCGTCGGCAAAGGTAGTAAGTAACAGAATCTTTGCGTCAGGGTGTCCGGTGATGATTTCTTTCGCTGCGGTCAGACCATCCATGCCTTCCATACGGATATCCATTAACAGAACATCGGGGCTGTATGTATCGTACAGGGAGATGGCATCGTGGCCATTTGCTCCGGTTGCAAGTACGGTAATGTCTGAGCAGGATTCTAATATGATCTTTAAAGATGCACTGACAAATGCATCATCATCAACAATTATAATATTCATGCAGTTCTATCTCCTTTTTGTGTATATTTTGGAATACTGACAAACAGGCGGAATCCGGATTCGGTTGATATCTGTAAAGTACCGGATAAGGATTGGACTCGTTCTTGGATGTTGGTAAGTCCGATGCCGGGGGAGGTTGTAAGGTGAATGCCTGTTCCGTTGTCACGGATCGTCAACTGATAGAAGCCCGGATGTTCCCGGATCAGAATCGAGAGTTGATCGCCGTTGCTGTGCTTTACGGCATTGGTGATCGCTTCTTTGGCAATGCTGATAAGACAGTATTTGATATCCTTCGGAACAATGTTGCCCATATCATATTCAAATGAAGTATGAAAGCCTGTTATATCATTCAACATATCCTGAATGGCAGCTTTCGTATCAATGGATTCATCGTGAAGGTCGTGGACACTTGATCGTATACTGTTCATGGCGGTATCCAGCGTAGCGCGGAGATCGGAGAGCGGATTTGTAAGGATCGGTTCTTTGTTGATCGTCTGGATCGCACCAACCTGAAGAATGGATCTGGTAAGCATGTGACCGACATTATCATGGATCTCTCTGGCGATACGATTTCTCTCTTTCAGGGTTGCAGTATAGATCCTGTTATCCTGTTCCTTCCGGATCATACGGATTCGTTCCTTTGCCAGAAGTTCGTTTGTCTCCGATGTATCTGTAAGGTGCTTCATCTGTTGATGAAGGGTGATAAGCGCTGTAGTCAGATATCCGTATAATATGCTGCACAGACAGAGAACACCTATCAGAAGTAAAGTATCCATCGGAAGTTTTGCAGATGCCAGAATGATGGAAAGAACTCCGATGGGTGCAGTAAAACAAACCGGTCGTCTGCTCAGATAGAAGCAGAAAAGCGGAAGAAATACAACAAACTTAAGGCACAGACAGCACAGAATAAATATGCCTACGTGGATCAGTACCGGAGCTGTGGGTGAGAGCCTGTCAGCAATCAGCATTGTGCCAAAAGCAAGAATGATCGCAAGCAGAATATATATTACGCTGCGCGTGCATATAGAAAAAGTGTGAATACACATAATACAGCATATTGCAAATATAAGCAGTCGAGTCAGAATTTGCTTCATAATTTCTCCTTGTATGTAGACAGGTCACGCGGGTGTCAGGTAATTGCGTGAACCGGCTTGGATTTATAAGTGACGGTATTAGTATACCTGTTGAGAAATACAGCGTCAATTGACTACGGTTGAAAAACTCCGGATTTTAAAAGAATGTGACAAATGTCATATTACAGATGTGATGATTGGCACTGAACAAAAATTTTGGTATATGGTAGAATGACAGCATAACATGGAACATATGCGATGAGTTTCAGACGCGATGCTGGAAGAAACAATAGCATCCGAATAGAAAATGAATGAGGAGACAGTTATGGAATATGCGATTGAAGTAAAAGATCTGGTGAAACGATATAAAGATTTTGTAGCATTATCACATTTTGATCTGGAGGTGAGAGAGGGCGAGATCTTCGGTCTGCTTGGACCGAATGGATCGGGCAAGACGACGACGATCAACTGTATCTTGTCACTGCTTACATACGATCAGGGCGATGTCCGCATATTTGGTAAGAAGATGACATCGACGAGCTACGATCTGAAACGGGAGATCGGTGTTGTAATGCAGAATGTGGCTGTATTTGATGAAATGACGGTATATGAGAATATCGATTATTTCTGTGGGTTGTATATCAGGGATAAAGAGACAAGAAAACAGTATGTAGAGGATGCAATCGCATTTGTCGAGCTTCAGGACTATAAGAAGTTCCTGCCGAAAAAACTGTCAGGAGGACTTCTCAGACGATTAAATATTGCGTGTGGAATCGCACACAAACCGAAGCTGATCTTTTTTGATGAACCGACGGTAGCGGTAGACCCACAGAGCAGGAACAAGATCTTAGAGGGAATTGTCGAGCTGAATAAGAAGGGCGCAACGATCATTTACACTTCTCATTACATGGAAGAGGTAGAACAGATCTGTAGCCGTATATTGATCATGGATAAAGGGCGGAAGGTCGCTCTTGGCACGAAGGAAGAGCTGAAAAAAATGATAAAGAAGACAGAGAGTATCTTCATAGAAGCTCCGGCACTGACAGATGAACAACTGCTGGAGCTGAGACAGCTTCCACATGTGTATGACAGTTCATATCAGGATGGAATGTTGAAGCTGACCTACTCCGGTGGAGATCACAATCTGATCCGGGTTATGGAATATATGAAGGAGCATGCGGTATTATTTGGGAAAGTATATACCGAGCTTCCAAGTCTGAATGATGTGTTCCTTGAGATTACCGGGAAGACACTTCGGGATTAGGAGGGGTGGATATGTTTTGGCATAATTTTAAATATGCAGGTAAAATGCTGATAAAAGGAAAAGATACACTGTTCTGGACGATACTGTTTCCGATCGCATTATTCACATTCATGTACATGGCATTCGGAAATATCATGGAAAAGGATGAGATGTTTAAAGATATCCCGGTCGCAGTTGTGAGGGATGGTAAGAACGATACAGCGCTTATGATGGTGCTGTCTACGCTTTCTATGGACGGCGAGAATAAACGGATCGACATGGAGGTGCTCAGTGAGAAAGAAGCACTTCGGAAGTTAAATGATGAAGAAGTGACCGGTGTGATCTATACATCGGATGCGAGCCTGACAGTGAGGCAGAGTGACATCAAGGAGTCGATACTGGAATCAATCCTGAATCAGTATAAGCAGATGGAACAGATGTATCTGAATCTGATGCAGAAGGATCCGGAGGCTGCATCGGAGATCATTCAGAAGGCAGTGCAGAGCGATGCGGTATATTATGAAGAGATTTCCACAACGGACGGATGTCAGAATGAGTATTATAATTATTTCTATGCAGTGCTTGCTATGAGTTGCCTGTTTTCTTCCTTTGCCGGAATCACAAGAATGCATAAGCTGCAGGCAAATGAAAGCGCACTTGGAATGCGTCGTTGTCTGTCACCGAATCCTAAACTTGTGACTGTTCTGGCGGAGTATCTGGCATTACTGCTGGTTCAGTTTGCAGCCGAGGTTATCACTGTAATCTATATGCGGCTGTTCGGTGTACAGTTTGGAACAAAGTATCCGGCTATTTTACTGGTACTCTTTATTGCATGTAATATCGGTATTGCCGGAGGAATGCTGCTTGGTACCTGGTCAAAATGCTCATATGGAGGAAAGATTGGAATTGCGGTAGCGGCCAGCCTGATCTTCTCTTTTATGGCGGATCTGATGGTGCCGGGAATTAAAAACAGTATTGAAGATAAACTTCCGATATTGAACCGGGTTAATCCGGCAGTGCTGGTAACGGACTGCCTTTATGCACTCAATGTATACGATAATTACGACCGTTATTTCAGAAATATCCTGATCTTAACCGGTATGGCTGTCTGCCTGCTTGGAGCGAGTATTCTGGTCTTAAGGAGGAATAAATATGCAAGTGTTTAAATCCTATTTTAAAATCTTAAATAAGAAAAAAGGCTCAATGCTGATGTATATTGGGATCTTTGCAGGCATTATATTTGGATTTATATTGCCGAATTCCGGCAAAACAGAAGATGAATATAAAAGCATGAAGTGTAAATTCGCCTGGTTTGATTATGACCAGACGGCAGAAAGTGAAGAACTGTTTTCGTATCTGGATCATGCACATAAAAATGCTGAATTAAAAACAGATACGACGGAAGCGATGCAGGACAGTCTGTTTAACCGGGATACAGACTGTATCGTCCGCATTAAAAAAGGTTATGCGGATCATCTGGATAAGGAAGATCTGTCCGATTATATCGAGATCGTTGCAATTCCGAACCGGAGCAAGGTGGAACTGTTTGAAGCAGATGTAAATAAATATATCTCTTATCTGAATGCATATTTTGCAGCCGGATATGACCGGGCAGAGGCAGCAGCTCAGGTGGATGAATTGTTTCAGACTAGAACGAACGTAACGATGACAACGGAAGGCCATGGCGGAAAACATAGTACGAGATACACATTTTTCAGTTATCTGGGATGGATACTTGTGGTTATGATGATTGAGGGTGTAAGTCCGGTATTGATCGTTTACGACAAAAAAGAATTAAGAGAACGGATCGCAAGCTCGGCATATAAATATTCCAATATGACAAAAGAGATCCTTCTCGGAACAATCGTGACAGGATTTCTTGGATGCGCAGTATTTGCAGTTGGAGGATGCTTTGTATTCAGAAAAGAAATGTTTACGGCAGCAGGACTTGGAAATCTGCTCAATATGGTCTGCTACATGTTTGTAGCTATGGCGCTTGCCTTTCTTGCAAGCAAGATTGCCAAAAACGAGGAGGCGTTCAGCATGATCGGCAATATAGTGTCCCTTGGTATGGCATTCCTGTCCGGCATCTTTGTTCCGATGGAATTTCTTGGAGCAGGAGTCATTAAGCTGGCGCATTTCCTTCCGGCTTACTGGTATGTCAAAGTCGTTGATCTTCTGGACTATGAGGCAAAGATACCATCGGAAGCATTCGTATATATGGGGATCGAGGTGCTCTTTGCAGCCGCCATCATCACAATCGCAATCGTGATCGACCGTGCCAGAAACCAACGCCTGGTGAGTAGTTAGATGATGAAAGTTTTATAAAAAGGGAAGTGGACATTATCTATTATTCCGCAAGACGCTTTCGCTCTGTTTCTCATGTAGCGGTACTAAAGTTCACCACTCCGTGGTTCACTAAGTACCGACATTCGAAAAGGCTTGCTTCATAATAATAATGTCCACTTCCCTTTTACATAAAACTTTCATCATCTGGAAGCTACATTCCTGTTATGAAGGAAACATATCTGGAAATCGATATATGAAACAAAATGGGAAATAGCATTACTATTATGAAGCAAGCCTTTTTTAACGCCGGTTCTTAGCGAGTCGCCATGGGCGAGGAGCTTAGTACCGTTGCGTTAAAATAGAGTGCGAACGACTTGCGGAATAATATGTAATGTATTTCCCATTTTATTTCAAAGATTTACGGAAGAAATTTCCTTTATAACAGGAATGCCGCTTCCATTTCAACTATTATTTGTCGTTGTTCTTGTTCTTCTCGTTCATCATTGCGCGGACTTTCATGGACAGACCGAACAGGTTGATGAATCCGGTTGCATCCTTATGGTCATACAGCTCACCGGTAGTGAAGCTTGCAAGACTCTCAGAATACAGAGAATATGGAGAAGTTGTTCCGGCTTTGATGATGTTTCCTTTGTACAGTCTCATCTTAACCTGACCGGTAACTGTCTCCTGTGTCTTTTCAACAAATGCCTGAAGAGCCTCACGGAGAGGGCAGAACCACTTTCCTTCGTATACAAGATCTGCAAACTTGGTTGCTACGAGCTTCTTGTATGCAAGGGTTTCACGATCCAGAGTCAGCTCCTCTAACTGCTTGTGAGCTTCCATCAGAATTGTTCCGCCGGGAGTCTCATAAACACCACGGGACTTCATGCCGACAACACGGTTCTCAACGATATCGATAATACCGATACCATGCTTGCCGCCTAAACGGTTTAATTCACGAATGATATCAGAAACTTTCATCTTTGTACCGTTAATAGCAGTTGGGATACCCTTTTCAAAATCAAGTGTCAGATATTCATCCTCATCCGGTGCCTTTTCAGGGGTAACACCGAGAACCAGAAGATCATCGTAGTTTGGTTCGTTTGCAGGATTCTCCAGTTCCAGACCTTCATGGCTGATGTGCCAGATATTACGGTCACGGCTGTAAGAATGAGCAGCATCAAACGGAAGATTGATACCGTGTGCCTGACAGTATGCAATCTCCGCATCACGGGAATCCAGCTTCCATTCCGGCTGTCTCCATACAGCGATAACCTTGATGTCAGGAGCAAGAGCCTTAATTGAAAGCTCAAATCTTAACTGGTCATTTCCTTTTCCTGTTGCGCCGTGACAGATCGCAACAGCACCTTCCTTACGAGCAACCTCAACTAATTTCTTAGCAATCAGAGGTCTTGCGAAAGAAGTACCGAGTAAATATTTATTCTCATATACAGCATCTGCCTGAACGGTTGGCATGATGTATTCATCACATAATTCATCAACAACATCCAGAATGTATAACTTGGAAGCTCCTGAATATTTTGCTCTTTCATCCAGTCCTTCCAGCTCGCTTTCCTGTCCTACGTCGATGCAGGCGCAGATAACATCGTAATCATAAGTTTCCTTTAACCAAGGGATGATAGCTGTTGTATCAAGGCCGCCTGAGTATGCAAGAACAACTTTGTCTTTTGCCATTTCTAAATCCTCCTTAAAATCCGTCTGTGTGGAATATGTACATTTCTGATATATCATGATTCCATTTGTTGAATAAAGGACATATCGTCCTGTCTGCAAATTAATATATAACGGTAGTGAATATTATGCAAGTGTTTTTTGAATAGAAAAGTGGAAAAAATAAAAAAGAAACAAAATGGAAGAAAACAGAATTTACAATATAGAAGAGGGATAGAAGAAAAAATACGATCATGAAACAAAAAGAATAAAATATGAATATTACATATACAAACATGAATAATATTCACACACGCATTGAATTACAGGAAACATCGGTTTGTATATAATGAATAGAAAGTTGTAACAAATCAGAAAAAAATAGTAGAAATAAGAAAAAATAGGAATAATGTTTGAGTATCTTGTAGAAATGCTATATAATATAATAGACTGTGGATACTGGTTATTATAGACTGTGAATGGGAAATCCTGAAGTTAGAAATCACAGCCAGATATAATAATTCGGGTGAAAGAATGAAAAGTTTTTTGATTAACAGGAGGAATAAGAGATGAAAGGCATTATTTTAGCCGGAGGATCTGGAACAAGGTTATATCCGTTGACAAAAGTAACATCGAAGCAGCTGCTTCCGATTTATGATAAACCGATGATCTATTATCCGATGTCAGTTCTGATGAATGCAGGGATCCGTGATATATTGATCATTTCAACACCGCAGGATACTCCAAGATTTGAGGATCTGTTGGGAGATGGAAGTCAGTTTGGTGTAAATCTTACTTATGCTGTACAGCCTACACCGGATGGACTTGCACAGGCTTTTGTTATTGGTGCGGATTTTATTGGTGATGATACTGTGGCAATGGTTCTCGGTGATAATATTTTTGCAGGCCACGGACTTAAAAAGAGATTACGTGCAGCTGTTCAGAATGCGGAAAACGGTAAGGGTGCAACTGTATTTGGTTATTACGTAGATGATCCGGAGCGGTTTGGAATTGTTGAATTCGACAAAGACGGACGTGCGATCTCGATTGAGGAAAAACCGGAAAAGCCAAAGAGCAATTACTGTGTAACAGGTCTCTATTTTTACGATAATAAAGTTGTTGAATATGCAAAGAATCTGAAACCATCCGCCAGAGGCGAGCTTGAGATCACCGATCTGAACCGTATTTATCTTGAACATCAGCAGTTAAATGTAGAGCTTCTCGGACAGGGATTCACATGGCTGGATACAGGGACACATGAGAGTCTGGTTGATGCCACGAACTTTGTAAAGACGATAGAGCAGCATCAGCATAGAAAGATTGCATGTCTTGAGGAGATTGCATACCTGAATGGATGGATTTCCAGAGAAGAAGTTCTTGAAGTATATGAAGTTTTGAAGAAGAATCAGTATGGACAGTATCTGAAGGATGTATTAGATGGTAAGTATCTGGATGTGCTTGCATAGCTTTTGCAGATAAAAAGATAAAAGATAGATTGAGGAGAAAGATAAAAATGAGTAAAACAATCATAGTAACAGGTGGAGCCGGCTTTATCGGTTCAAATTTTGTATTCCATATGCTTGATAAATATCCGGAATATCGTATCGTATGCTTGGACAAGCTGACATATGCAGGTAATCTGTCAACACTTGAGCCGGTAATGAAGAATCCGAATTTCAGATTCGTTAAAGCGGATATTTGCGACCGAGATGCCGTTTACCGGTTATTTGAGGAAGAAAAGCCGGATATCATTGTGAACTTTGCAGCAGAGAGTCATGTTGACAGAAGTATCGAGAATCCGGATATCTTCTTAAAGACAAATATTATGGGTACGGCAGTGCTTATGGATGCCTGCAGAAAATATGGAATTGAGAGATATCATCAGGTATCCACCGATGAAGTGTATGGAGATCTGCCGCTTGACAGACCTGATCTGTTCTTTACAGAAGAAACACCGATTCATACAAGCTCTCCTTACAGCAGCTCAAAGGCAGCAGCAGATCTTCTGGTATTGGCATACCACAGAACTTACGGATTGCCTGTCAGCATATCCAGATGTTCGAATAACTATGGACCGTATCATTTCCCGGAGAAACTGATACCATTAATGATCGCAAATGCATTGAATGACAAGCCTCTTCCCGTATATGGTGAGGGCTTGAATGTGCGTGACTGGTTATATGTAGAAGATCATTGTAAGGCTATCGACCTGATCATTCATAAAGGGCGTGTTGGCGAAGTATACAATGTCGGTGGTCACAATGAGAAACAGAATATTGAGATCGTTAAGATCATCTGTAAAGAACTTGGCAAGCCTGAGTCTCTGATCACACATGTTGGCGATCGTAAAGGACATGATATGCGCTATGCAATCGATCCGACAAAGATCCATAATGAACTTGGATGGCTTCCGGAGACAAAGTTTGAAGATGGAATAAAGAAGACGATCCGGTGGTATCTTGATAACAGAGAATGGTGGGAGACCATTATCTCGGGAGAATACCAGAATTACTATGAGAAGATGTATGGTAATCGTTAATTTGTGGAAAAGAGGTAGAGAAATAAGATGGGACAGATTAAAGTTACAAAAGCACCGATAGAAGGATTGTACATTATTGAACCTGCAGTACATGGAGACAGCAGAGGATATTTTATGGAAACCTATAACCAGAAGGATATGGAGGAAAATGGTCTGAATATGGTATTTGTTCAGGATAATCAAAGTATGTCGACAAAAGGCGTGCTTCGCGGACTCCATTTTCAGAAGGAATTTCCGCAGGGAAAACTAGTACGTGTGATTAAAGGTGCAGTTTATGATGTTGCTGTTGATCTGAGATCAGGAAGCGAAACATATGGAAAATGGTATGGTGTGGAGTTGACAGAAGAGAACAAGAAGCAGTTCTATATCTCGGAAGGCTTCGCTCATGGATTTTTAGTTTTATCGGATACGGCGGAATTTTGTTATAAGGTAACAGATTTCTATCATCCCGGTGATGAGGGCGGTCTGGCATGGAATGATCCTGAAATTGGTATTGAGTGGCCGAAGGTCTTTGGTGAATATCAGGGAAACGCAAGTGCGGAAGGGTATCATCTGGAAGATGGAACCGCGCTCAACCTGAGTGATAAGGACCAGAAATGGCTGGGATTAAAGGAAACATTTAAGTTCTAATAAAGTTTTTAGTTGCAGAGAGGATGTCTTTCACTAATGGATAATAAGACTACACAGTATGATAAACGTCTATCGGAATACAGAGACAGACTGTTACAACGGAATAAGGAAATGACAACGGACGATGATGAGCTGATCGATTCGATCATCAATCAGAATGAACCGGAAAATAGCAAAGCTGACGGTAAAGCAGATGGTACATCTGAGGAGAAAATGGCAGATTCTGTATCAGATGCTTCTTCGGCGAAAGAAACACCGGTATCGGAATCCTATAAGGAATATGCAGACAAATTAGAGTCGGTATTAAAAGAGGTTGGGGTTGCGACAGCGGAGAAGTCCGAATCGAAGCAGCCGACAGAGAGAATAAAAGAAGACCGTGTAGCCGAAGAACGGAAAAGGCTTGCTTATAAGAAACTCGGTTATGAAGAACAGACGCAGGATGATACCATGGAATCTGAGGCAGATATGGATGAATCGGAAGAAGATGGACATACAGTTGCTGATGTATTTGCAAATCTGAGAGAAAGTGTCCGGGATGCAGTAGGTGAGGCTGAGAAGAAGGTCAGAAGCCGGAAGCCTGTTAGATCAGAAGTGGGTAATGATGGACAGAAACGATCATTTCGACTGAATACACTCGGTAAATGGGCGGTTACAGGCATTGTATTGTTCGTAGTATTCCTGATCCTTACGATCGGTTATGTATCGGCGAATAAATCTTATAAGTATAATCAGATGGATATTCGTCCGATCAAGAACAGTGATCTGGTTGTCAACGAAGGTGTAAAAGAACAGACAAAGGGTTATACCACGATTGCACTTTACGGAGTTGATTCCAGAGATTCAAATCTGGATACAGGAACAAACAGTGATGCGATTATTTTACTCAGTATCAATAAAGATACAAAAGAAGTTAAGATGGTTTCGGTATACAGAGATACATTGTTACAGATACAGAGCGACTCTCAGACAACTCATAAGGTCAATTACGCATATCAGCTCGGGGGTGCTTTAATGTCGATCAATACGTTAAATGCAAATCTGGATCTTGCTATATCGGATTATATTACCGTTGATTTTAATGCTATGGCAGATATAATCAATGCGCTGGGAGGCGTAGAGGTAACGGTAACAGAAGATGAGGTAAATAATCTGAACAAGAATCTTGCGGAACAGATCGGTATTTCGGGAAAATATTCCGAGGGCGTTCATGAGGCGGGAACGAAGGTATTAAACGGACAGCAGGCAGTTGCATATTCCAGAATCCGAAGCACGGGTAAAGGAGATATTACCAGAACCATGAGACAGCGTACCGTATTACTTGGTCTGGTAAATAAAATGATAAATGCAGACAGTAAGATGATATCGAATCTGATCGATGTATCCTTTAGCTGCATATCAACCAGTCTTACAAAGGATGAAGTGACTTCGTTGGCGAAAGATATTGCTGACTATAAGATTACAGGAAATATTGGATTCCCGTTCTCTTATACACCGATGTCCTTAGATGGTAAAGGCAGTGTGATCGTAGCAGCGGATCTGAATGCAAATGTTACAGCATTACATGAATATCTGTATGGAACATCGGGTTATACTCCGTCGACTTCAGCATCATCTATAAGCACAGAAGTATCATCGGAAACGGGAGTGGCAGCAACAGAAGCAATTGATATAGATAAGGTATCAGGCGAAACTGCTGTTACAACACAGGAAAGCAGTGAAGCTTCGAGTGAATCGGCAACAAATGGATCTGAAACAGGTTCGACAACAGAAGTACAGACGATCACGACACCTCCGGCGGGAATGATAGAAAATGAATAATATCAGAATCCGTCTGAGACTTTTCGCAGGGAAGATTCCGGTGCTGACAGTGATCATATGTGTGATAGTATTATTTTTCGGGAAATACAGACAGATGGAATATGTCCGGGCGAATGAAACCGGAGTAATAGAGATAGAAAATACAGAGATCTTACCGAAGCAAATATTTTGCAGGCGCAATACCAATGACAGCTTCCCTGTGTGCGGTGTAGTGCTTCATGACTGGATTAAAGATATAAGACAGAATCTTGCATGGGCAGGTATGACAGAACGATATATCGCTCATATGGGACTGCATGAAAAGGTATGTCAGATGATGTTTGTAAATCCTGAGAATCTGGTTTTAAGTCATGATGTGACCAAGCTGGATAAGGAATTTAAGTCGGCGCTTAAGAAGTATCCTGTCGGTGGGATTATGCTGAAATCAAAAAACATACAGACGAAAAAACAGCTGAAAAAGCTGTTGAAGAAAATGCAGGATAATTCTGATATTACACTCTTCCTTGCTGTAGATGAGGAAGGCGGAACGGTCAGCCGCGTAATGCAGAAGCTTGGCAATATAGATGGCGGCGATATCGGATCAATGTATGATTACAGAAATCTGGGTGGAGATATTGCGTATGAGAATGCAAGACAGATCGGAGATAATCTGTCGTATTATGGATTTAACCTTGATTTTGCTCCGGTAGCAGATGTATGGTCAAATCCGGGAAATACAGTCATAGGAAAGAGAGCTTACAGCAATATTTATAGTGAAGCGGCGGAATTAATTCCATATGCGGTGCGCGGTTTTCACGCAGGCGGAGTGCTCTGTACTTTGAAGCATTTTCCCGGGCATGGCAATACAAAAGAAGATTCCCATTATGGAAATGCATATGTATATGAGACGAAAGACAATCTTGAAAACAATGAATTTCAGTCGTTTCGGGCAGGAATTGATGCAGGAGCTGACTTTGTGATGGTAGGGCATATGATCGTAACCGATATATCGAATATCCCATCCGATCTTTCTAAAGAAATCGTGACAGATATTCTTCGGACAGAACTTGGTTTTTCCGGAGTGATCATTACGGATTCGTTGCAGATGGAATCAATTACCGATACATATTCAGCCGGGGATGCTGCGATTTATGCGGTGGCTGCAGGAAATGATATGATATTGGAACCGGAAAATCTGGAACAGGCAGTTGAGGGGATAAAGCAGGCAGTAAAAGATCAGATTATTGCAGAGACTCAGATCAACGAAAGCGTAAGAAGAATTTTGGTGATGAAGCATACTGCTATTGAGAAAGAATAGACCGATTGGGCAAATTTAAACACAAAACGCACAAAATGCGGATTATATATTTTAAAAGTAAAAGACACGATTTCAATGGAAAGACCATTGCAATTGTGTCTTTTTGATTTGCAATAATTTATATTGGCTATACAAAACACTTTATAAAATTAAGTTTACAAACTATCTGACAATTTGACGAAAAAAGTTGTTTACAAACGGAAAAAAAGATAGTATGATTACAAATCATAAAAAGCACAGAGCCGCATTTGAGAATTACTATCAGATAACCTGACTATAAGATCTCTACAGGTACTGTCAATAAGTTGGAAAGGAAAACGAGCATGGAAGATAACAGAAACGTAGTAAATCCAGGGTTATACAGTGAAGAATACGAACATGATAACTGTGGTATCGGTGCCGTTGTTAATATCAAAGGCATTAAGACACATGAAACCGTAAATAATGCGTTAAAGATTGTTGAAAATCTGGAACACAGAGCAGGAAAAGACGCAGAAGGAAAAACCGGTGATGGTGTAGGTATCCTTCTTCAGATTTCACATAAATTTTTTAAGAAAGCAGTTGCGGAGCTCGGATATGATCTGGGTAAAGAACGTGATTATGGTATTGGTATGTTTTTCTTTCCGCAGGATGAACTGCCAAGAAAACAGGCAATGAAGATGTTTGAGGTTATTGTCGAGAAAGAGGGACTTGAGTTCCTGTGTTGGAGAATGGTTCCGACTACTCCGGGAATTCTTGGAAAGAAGGCTGTTGATGTTATGCCGTGCATTATGCAGGCATTTATCAAGAGACCTGACAGCGTGAAAACGGGACTTGATTTTGACCGAAAGCTTTACTTTGTCAGAAGAATATTTGAAGAAAGTAATGATGATACCTATGTACCATCACTTTCCAGTAAAACGATCGTATATAAAGGTATGTTCTTAGTTGGAGAACTTCGTAAGTTCTATAACGACCTTCAGGATCCGGATTATGAATCAGCGATCGGACTTGTACATTCGAGATTCTCCACGAATACAACTCCTAGCTGGCTTCGGGCACATCCGTATCGTTATCTCTGCCATAATGGTGAGATCAATACGATTCGTGGAAATGAAGATAAGATGATCGCCAGAGAAGAGACAATGGAATCTACGATCATGCAGGACGAGATGTACAAGGTTATGCCTGTACTTGATCCAAATGGTTCCGATTCCGCAAGACTGGATAACTGTCTTGAATTCCTTGTATTAAATGGTATTCCGCTTCCGCTGGCAGTTATGATCACGATCCCTGAACCATGGGAAAATGATCGATTTATGAGCCAGGAGAAGAAAGATTTCTATCAGTATTATGCAACAATGATGGAGCCATGGGACGGACCTGCATCGATCCTGTTCACAGATGGAGATATCATGGGTGCAGTGCTTGACCGTAACGGACTCAGACCTTCCAGATATTATATAACAGATGATGATTATTTGATCCTTTCATCTGAAGTTGGTGTGTTAGAGGTCGATCCATCTAAGATCGTGAAAAAAGACCGTTTGAGACCGGGACGTATGTTGTTAGTCGATACAGTGAACGGAAGATTGATATCAGATGATGAGATCAAGGAGAAATATGCAAAAGCAAAACCATATGGTGAATGGCTTGACAGTAATCTGGTTCATTTAAATGATCTTAAGATACCGAATATTCGTGTAGAAGAATATACAGATGAAGAGCGTGCAAAACTCCAGACCGCATTTGGTTATACATTTGAAGATTTTAAAAATACAATCTATCCAATGGCTGAAAAAGGAGCAGAGGCAATCAGTGCAATGGGAACTGATACTCCGCTTGCAGTATTATCAAACAGCCACAAGCCATTGTTTAATTACTTTAAACAGTTATTTGCACAGGTAACAAATCCTCCAATTGATGCGATTCGTGAGGAGATCGTAACATCGACTTCCGTATATCTCGGAAAGGATGGAAATATTCTGGAAGAGAAGCCGGAGAACTGTCATGTATTAAAGATCCATAATCCGATCCTTACAAATACAGATCTTTTAAAGATCAAGAATATGAAGGTAGAGGGACTTAAGGTTGGCGTTCTTCCGATTCTTTATTATAAGAATACATCACTCGAAAAAGCTTTGGATCGATTGTTTGTAGAAGCAGACAAGTTGTATCGTGACGGTGTGAATATTCTGATCTTATCAGACCGTGGCGTAGATGAAACTCATGTTGCGATTCCTTCATTATTAGCTGTTTCGGCTATGCAGAAGCATCTGGTAAGAACAAAGAAGCGTACATCGGTTGCAATCATCCTTGAGAGTGCCGATCCTAGAAATGTTCATCATTTTGCAACGCTGCTTGGTTATGGTGCGTGTGCGGTTAACCCATATCTGGCGATCGAGACGATCAAGCAGATGGTTGACAGTCACCTGTTAAACAAAGATTTCAATGCGGCTGTTGATGATTACAATGCAGCGATCATGCATGGTATTGTAAAGATCGCATCCAAGATGGGTGTATCAACGATCCAGTCATACATGGGATCACAGATTTTTGAATGTATCGGACTTTCAAAAGAAGTAGTCGACAGATACTTTACTAATACAGTAAGCTGTGTAGGCGGTTCCGGTATCAAAGAGATCGAGGAGACGGTAGATGCTCTTCATTCATCAGCATTTGATCCGCTCGGTTTGGATACTAACCTCGCACTGACAAGTATCGGTGCACACAAGTTCAGAAGCGGCAAGGAAGAACATCTGTATAACCCACAGACGATCTACCTGTTACAGCAGGCAACCAGACGTGGTGATTATAACCTGTTCAAGCAGTACACCGCATGTCTGGAAGATGAGACAAAACCATTCCATCTGAGAGGCCTGATGGAATTCAAATATGCAGAGAATCCGATTCCAATGGAAGAAGTAGAGCCGGTTGAATCAATCGTAAAACGATTCAAGACAGGAGCTATGAGTTATGGTTCTATCTCCCAGGAAGCACATGAGTGCATGGCGATCGCAATGAATACGATCGGAGGCAAATCCAATTCCGGTGAGGGTGGAGAGTCCATTGAACGATTAACGATAGGAAAAGATGGCAAGAATCGTTGTTCAGCTATCAAACAGGTAGCTTCGGGACGATTCGGTGTTACATCCAGATATTTGGTCAGCGCAAAAGAGATCCAGATTAAGATGGCGCAGGGAGCAAAACCCGGTGAAGGTGGACATCTTCCGGGAGGCAAGGTATATCCTTGGATCGCAAAGACCAGATTGTCAACTCCGGGTGTCAGCCTGATCTCACCACCACCTCATCATGATATCTATTCGATCGAGGATCTGGCACAGTTGATCTATGATTGTAAGAATGCAAACCGGGATGCAAGAATTTCTGTAAAGCTGGTATCAGAAGCCGGTGTCGGTACAGTTGCAGCCGGTGTAGCAAAGGCAGGAGCACAGGTTATCCTGATTTCCGGTTATGATGGAGGTACCGGTGCGGCACCAAATAACTCTATTCATTATGCAGGACTTCCTTGGGAGCTTGGTCTGGCAGAGACACACCAGACATTGATCAAAAATGATCTTCGTAATAAAGTTATTCTGGAGACAGATGGTAAGCTGATGACCGGACGTGATGTTGCTATCGCGGCGATGCTTGGTGCAGAAGAATTCGGATTTGCGACAGCTCCATTGGTAACAATGGGCTGTGTAATGATGAGAGTGTGTAATCTGGATACCTGTCCGGTTGGTATTGCTACACAGAATCCGGAGCTTCGTAAGAGATTTAAGGGCAAACCGGAATATGTTATTAACTTTATGAAATTTATCGCAGAGGAGCTTCGTGAATATATGTCGAAGCTTGGTGTCAGAACTGTGGATGAGCTGGTAGGACGTTCCGATCTGTTATATGCAGGTAAGGGCGCAGAGGACAGAAATGTTGATCTGTCACTTATCATCAATAATCCATATATTGATGCACCTCAGAATAAGATAAAATATAACGAGAAGCATCCATATGACTTCCAGCTGGAGAAGACGATCGATATGCGTGTTCTGTTAAAGAAGCTTGGACCTGCCCTTGAAAAAGGACAGAAGAAGAGCATCGAGATCGATGTTACAAACACGGATCGTTCCGTTGGTACGATATTTGGATCAGAGATTACAAAACGTTATGGAGAGACGTTGGAGGATGATTCCTACCTTGTAAAATGCAATGGTGCGGGTGGACAGAGCTTTGGGGCATTTGTACCGAAGGGACTGACGCTGGAGCTTGTTGGTGACAGCAATGATTATTTCGGAAAAGGACTTTCCGGTGGTAAGCTGATCGTATATCCACCACGATCTGCCAGATTTGTCCATGAAGATAATATCATCATCGGTAACGTAGCACTTTATGGAGCAACCAGCGGTAAAGCATATATCAATGGTGTAGCCGGTGAAAGATTTGCTGTTCGTAACTCCGGTGCAACTGCAGTTGTAGAGGGCGTCGGTGACCATGGATGCGAGTATATGACAGGCGGTAAGGTAGTAGTTCTTGGACGCACCGGAAAGAATTTTGCCGCAGGTATGAGCGGTGGTATCGCATATGTATTGGATATAGAGAATGATCTGTATAAGCGTCTGAATAAGGGAATGATTCATGTCGAGGCCGTAACCGATAAATACGAGATCGGTGAATTAAAGCAGATGATCATGGATCATGTAAATTATACAAATTCAGAGGTCGGAAAACGAATTTTGGATAAGTTCGATGAATATCTTCCAAAATTCAAGAAGATCATTCCAAAGGATTACGAAAAGATGATGAATACGATTGTCGCACTGGAAGAAAAAGGTCTGAACAGTGAGCAGGCAACGATAGAAGCATTTTACAGGATTAAAAATGGAGGTAAATAGATATGGGAAAGCCAACGGGATTTTTAGAGTATGAAAGAGAAACCAGTATAGAGATCGCTCCGGAAGAAAGAATTAAGAATTTCAATGAGTTCCATATACCTTTAAGTCTTGAAGAGCAGAAGATCCAGGCTGCCAGATGTATGGACTGTGGTGTCCCGTTCTGTCAGGCAGGAATGATGATCGGCGGTATGGCATCCGGTTGTCCGTTGAATAATCTGATACCGGAATGGAACGATATGATCTATAACGATAACTGGGAGCATGCTTATGCGAGACTGAGCAAGACCAATAATTTCCCTGAATTTACCAGCCGTGTATGTCCAGCTCTCTGCGAGAAAGCCTGTACCTGTAACATTAACGGAGATCCGGTATCGGTAAGAGAGAATGAACGTGCGATTATTGAATATGCTTATGCAAATGGTCTGGTAAATGATCAGCCTCCAAAAGGAAAAACAGATAAAAAGGTTGCGGTGATAGGCTCCGGTCCGTCCGGACTTGCTGTGGCAGATATGTTGATCAGCCGCGGGCATGAGGTTACTGTATATGAGAGAAGTGACAGACCTGGTGGACTGTTAATGTACGGTATTCCGAATATGAAGCTTGAAAAAGAAGTGATCGACCGCAAAATTGCATATATGGAGAAACGAGGTATCCGTTTTGTATTAAATACGGAAGTGGCAACCGGAAAATCTTCGGCGAAGGCACCTTATCCAAAGGATGATCAGATAACAGGATACCTGAAGAATCCAAATCAGAAGTATGTAAAGGCGGAAGATCTGTTAAAGGAATATGACGCTATCGTACTTGCCTGTGGTGCTTCTAATCCGAGAGATATCAAGGCAGCAGGCAGAGATGCGAAGGGAATCTATTTTGCGGTAGATTTCTTGAAGACAACCACAATGAGCCTTCGAAATTCGAAGTTTGCAGATAAACAGTTCGTGAACTGCAAGGGAAAAAATGTTCTGGTCATTGGTGGTGGTGATACCGGTAATGATTGTGTAGGAACGGCTGTCAGAGAAGGGGCAAAGAGTGTCACACAGCTCGAGATGATGCCGAAGCTTCCGGATCAGAGGGCGGAGAATAATCCATGGCCGGAATGGCCTAGAGTCTGCAAGACAGATTATGGTCAGCAGGAAGCGATCGCAGTATACGGACATGATCCTCGTATCTATGAGACAACAGTTAAAGAGTTTATAAAGGATAAGGATGGAAATGTCAAAGGAGCAAAATGCGTAAAGCTTGACTGGCAGAAAGATCCAAAAACCGGTCGTATGAATATGACAGAAGTACCTGACAGCGAATATGTGATTGACTGTGAAGTGGTTTTGATCGCGGCAGGATTCCTTGGAAGCCAGAAGTACGTAGCAGACAGCTTTGGTGTAGAATTAAATGAGCGTACTAATGTAAAGACTGCATGTCCGAAGTCTTATGCAACAAATGTTCCTAAGGTATTTGTTGCCGGTGACATGCACAGAGGACAGTCTCTGGTCGTATGGGCGATCCATGAGGGCAGAGAGGCAGCGGTTGCGGTTGATTCCATGCTGGTTGGATATACGAATCTTATGTAACATAAAATAAAGGGAAAAGCTCTCTTTTGAGAAGCAGGCTTGTTATAGTCTGTTATCCGAAGGAGAGCTTTTTGTTGTGTGCCCGGAGCAGGAGCCGGACTGACTGTTATTATAAATTTAAATAAGCCCTTCTCGAAAAGAAAAGGGCTTATCTAATATCTTCAACAACAAAGAAAAAAATTATGAATTAAGAACTGTCTATATAGTATCGGATAATTATGAACAAATTATGACCATAAAAACAACTATTTGAAAATATAAAGTAATTTTTTTTTGACATAAAGTGTGCATATGTGCGATATGAACAAAAAAGCTTTATTCGCTTTGTGTATATTGATATTTTACTGTTTCTTTGTTATTCATATATAAATTTAATGTAATAAATGGTCGACCGGGAGATAAACTGGAAGTCCGTCTTTATACTGGAGGGATATTTCACCGATGATCAAAGGACGGAGATAGTCGATCATCTCGTCTGTGACATCATTTCCATCCGGATGGATCCACTCTGATGGTACGGACTTTGCTTCATTTGCGATCTTTGATACATCAGCCGACTGGATCATCCATTGATATGGATCATTGGAGATACGATTGATCGTAACCATGATACCGGTCTTACCTTCAGCGGCATATTTGACTGCGGCCTGTCCGAGAGCAAAGGATTCTGTGATATCTGTTCTGGAAGCAATGTGACCTGCACAGCGCTGCAATACATTTAATTCGATTGAACGAACTTTTACACCGATTTCATCACGTACAAGATATTCTAAGGCTTTTCCGGCACCACTTAGCTGTGCATGACCGAATTTGTCAGCAACTGCAGAATCAGAACTGATATAATTACCATCAGCATCGTGGATTCCTTCTGAGACAGCTACGATAACCGTTTTTTGTTTGGTAAGCTTGTTTTTTACATCTTTTAAGAACTGCTCTTTTGAGAATGCAACTTCCGGCAGATAGATGAGATCCGGTGCCTGACTGTAAGTTGTTCTGGCAAGTGCAGAGGATGCTGTGAGCCATCCTGCATCGCGCCCCATTATTTCTACGATGATAACAGCCGGAATCTTATAGATATAAGCGTCGTGTGCAATCTCAAGCATGGTGGAAGCTACATATTTGGCAGCAGAGCCAAAGCCCGGGGTATGGTCGGTTGCATATAGATCGTTGTCAATCGTCTTTGGTATACCGACGATCCTGACATCAGAATGAATACTTTCCGCATATGCACTGAGTTTCATAACCGTATCCATAGAATCATTTCCACCAATATAGAAAAATGCTGCAATTCCGTATTCTTCAAAACGTTCAAAGATCTGTTCATAAGGAACAGGATCTTTATCGTAGTCCGGAAGCTTATATCGGCAAGAACCGAGATACATGGCAGGTGTCAGTTCGAGGGTATTTAACATCGGGAAATGAGAAAGAGCCATCAGAGACATATCCATCAGATTATTTTCAAGTACTCCGGTTATGCCGTGGAGAGAACCGTAGATACGGGTGAAGCTGCCGGATTTTTTTACTCCATCGATCACTCCGGCAAGAGAAGCGTTGATGGCAGCGGTTGGACCGCCGGATTGAGCTACGATGCAATTTTCTTTTTTCATTTTGATTCTCCATTCTTTTGTGTAATAAAATTAAAAACCGTTTTCTAATCATAGAGACCGGTTAGGGTAATGATTCCTTTTTTGTATAAAATGTCAGGAACATAAGACATTTTGGATTTGCGAAGCCCGGGAAGTCCCAGATCCTCTTCTCTGTTTACATATGTGTAATTTTGAAGTTCGTTTGCAACAAATGTTTTGTTGATCATAGGATAGATGCCGTCAATGCTGTCGTCCGCTTTCTCAAAATGTACATCAAAAGTATCATTGGTCAAGGGCTCGCCCAGTGTGAATGCAGAAGGAATGTGATTGACGTATATGATTCCGCCTGTCATCTGCATTTTTCTCCTGTTTGACAGGGCTTTTCGGATAATATTATATTCATAAGCATGTTCTTCGGCAAGCTCAGGCTGTAGGACATCGTGTTTTTCCACCCAATATCTGGCGATCGCAAGACATGCATCTATGTGTTCGTCCGTGATCGTGTAATATTCATAGTCCGGGTAATTACGCATGAAATTATTGATATGATTACGTTTGCCGTGCAGCTTTTTGCCACGGAGATATGTGAGCTTTTCTACCGTATAGATATAGTCAAAATCACCGGGATCCAGTGTGTAAGGGAATTCCTTTCCATACCAGCCTGTGATAATTTCATAGATTTCCGGTGTAGCACAGTGTACACATGGTGTAACACCCTGAGCATGAAAATAGGTACAGACTTCATCAAATACAGAACGCGCATTCAGCAGATAATCCGGGTTCTGTATATCTTTTATAAAATCTGTACCAATGCCGATCGGAAAGGTAAAAGAAGAAGGTTTGCCATTTTCTTCAGCTATAAAAACAAGCATTTCTGAAAGAATTACATAAGAGACATGGTATTCTTCTGCCCATAGAATTGCATTGCCGGTACAGAAGCCGCAATCTTTAATGCTGCTTCCTTTCAAATAGCGGTTTAAAATGTCAAGTTGCGATAAATTTGGTTTAATAAGTTCCATTTTTATATATCTTTCTAATGATTTATAATTCTGATTAATTTTATTCCGGACTGTAAAGCAGTGTGCGGAGATTCTTTCTTCCGTAGGTCATCAGTCCGTCAATGATTGCTTTTTTGTTGTCATCGGAGGTCTCTATATCTACCGTTTCCAGAAGTTCATTTACATATCCGCTCCATTTTTCATATATTTTACGCTGAGCTTCATCAGAAACCGGTGGGAGAGAGAGGGATGCATGGACGTTGGCTTCGTCTTCGCCGGAATCATCCGAGATCCGGTAAACAACGGAATCGGGAGTCAGAGCATCCTGACCATAGGCGATGGAATATAGTTCCTCTGTTCGCACAAGACCGCAGTCGTACATCTCGATAACCAGATCACGAATACATTCATCTAATTTGTTGAAATAGTGTTGATACCGGATTTTCATGATCTCATCGGCATCGGCCATATCTTCTTTGTTGTACCAGTATCCCATGCTTTCGTCAATATCATCAATTTCGTCAAAAAGATCATTTTCAAGATTCCGTTTTGCGGCGGCAGATCGTTTGCTGCGTGTCGTTGATACCTTTTTCCCGGAAGAGCTGATTGTCCAGATAATCAGAAAAATAAAAACCAGAAGCAATAGGATGCCAAATATAATTGTCAATATTGTTTTACTCATATCGGTTTACCTGCCATATTTTATTAATCCCTGCCTTGTAAAAAACAGTAGAAATTTTCATACTTAGATGCATTATACTACAGGGATAAAGGTTTTTTCAATTCTTCTGACTGAAAAAAAGAAACCATTATTCAAATTTTAGGTATTGCATGTAAAAAAGGCCTATAGTATAATTACGTTAAAGCTGAGATGTACTAAGCTTCTTGCGATTTTGAACCTACATTTGAATAAAAGGGATTCCTATATTGCTGCTTGTGATGTCATGCCTCTTTAATACGTGGAAGACAGAGATTCAGTTGCGGTTGCCCACCTAGCATTGGCTAGGACTCAAAATGCAGGAACGCATTTCAGTTTTATACGAAAGATAAAGAGCAGCATCTAAGATGCTGCTTTTTCTGTGTTAAAGTATACCCGAAAAATGGAGAATATATGAAAAAATTAATCAAATTTATTACATTATGCATAACATGTCTGTTGGTTGTGGGTACCCTGTATGCGGCAAAGATGGCAGTAAGCGAGAAAACGGATGTGGATGATATTTTTTCACGGGCGGATATCAGTATATTTTCGAATATAAGAGAACGTACGCAGACGGCGGCAGAGCATGCGGATAAAAAAAGTAAAGAGACAGATACAAAAAAGAAGAACGGACAGGATGAGAAAAAAGAAGCAGAAATAAAACCTGTGGTGCCGGAACAGGTGAAGGTACTGTTGTCGAATCATGGAGTCTATCTACAGGATACGGTGAGCATCAGTTGTGCCGGAACATATAATGTAAATGTGGACGGAAAGAAGACCATCTCGTATAAGAGAAATGATGTATTTGATGTAGCCGCATTTGCTGAGGAGAATACATTTGATTATATCACGGTGGAGCCTGAGACCGCTTCTGACCGGATCGTACTTAAAAATTTTGAAAAATCAGACGGAACGCCATCCTATCACGGAACTATACACATACAGAAAAAGGAAGGGTATATCGTTACAAATGAGATTGATCTGGAAGAATACCTGTATGCGGTTGTATCCAGTGAGATGCCATCTTCCTATGAGAAGGAGGCATTAAAGGCACAGGCAATCTGTGCCAGAAGTTATGCGGTAAACAGAATCCGAGATCATGCATATGAAAAGTATGGTGCCGATCTTGACGATACGACAGCCTGTCAGGTATACAACAACATATTTGAAACACCGGAAACGATAGAGGCGGTACAGGAGACTGCAGGTGAAGTGCTCACTTGCGATGGAGATATGGTACAGGCATATTTTTTTTCTACTTCATGCGGAACCACATGCAGAAATGATGATGTATGGGGAGGAGATAAATTGTCATATCTGAACGATCAGTTGGAGACTTATGCAGAGACCGAAGCAAAGCTAAATAGTACACCTGTTATGCTTGATCATGGATATTTTCAGATCGGGGATGGAAGACTGTCTACAGAGGAGGTTTTTCGTGATTTTATAGATAAGAAGATATATGTGAATAGTATTGAAAAAGAAGAACCGATGTATCGCTGGTCGATAGACTATAGTAAAGAGCAGATGCAGTCAGCTGTGTCACAGGGGCTTCCGCAGGTGGCTGCCGGTTGTCTTACTTTTTATGATAAAGAGGGGAATGAATCGGATGCAATAACCGAATTTGCGGGGCAGGAAGCAGAAGAGATTCTTGGGACGATAAAAAATATCATAATAACAGAAAGAGGAAATAGCGGAATCGCACAAAGTATGGTAATATACGGAAAACAGGGTGCTGTAAAGGTTGATGGCCAGATGGCGATCCGACAGGTATTATATCCGTTTGAAGTCGAAATTGTAAAACAGGATGAGAGCAGAGTGAGCGGATGGTCGTTGTTGCCAAGTGCATATTTTTATATCGAAAAGGACAAAGAAGGGGCGTATCATCTATATGGCGGCGGTTTTGGCCATGGTGTCGGAATGAGCCAGAACGGAGCAAACGATCTTGCGAAAAAGGGCTATAAATATGAGAAGATTCTGCTGCATTATTTTTATGGAGCAGAAATAAAAAAAATAAATGAGACAGGATTTGTAACAGATGAAAAAATACAGAGATAAGATCACCGGATTAATAGACCGAATTCAGAATATTGCTATTGTCCGGATGGTTCAGGGAGTGATGGGAATTAACAAAGACAATCAGTTGTCTGCGTTTGCGGCACAGGCAGCTTTCTTTTTACTGCTTTCATTTTTTCCATTTGCCATGATGCTCCTGATCGGTATACGATTTTTGCCGGTGACTCAGGCAGAATTTGTGGCATTGATAGAAGAAATCATTCCCGGTGATATGGCGAATATGCTCAGTTATATGGTGGATGAGATCTATAGTGCTCAGGTTGGGATGACAATGATCATATCAGCGATCGTAGCAATCTGGTCGGCAGCAAAGGGAACGATGGCGATCGAACGGGGACTCAATTTTATGGATCGGACAAAGGATACTAAGAATTATATATTAAGAAGACTGACAAATGCATTATATACGTTAATTTTCTGCGTTATGCTGATCGCACTGGCAGGTGTATATGTTCTGGGAAATACGATCATGGAAGATATACTGGCAAAGACGAACTGGGTGGATTATTCAGAAAAGGTATTTTTCTATTCGAGACTGTTAACCGCACCGGTATTGGTATTTGCCGTTATTCTGCTGATATACTGTCGTTTGCCGGATAATCACCTGCGCCTTAAGACAGCAATACCGGGGGCGGTATTTACAACCGTATGCTGGGTTCTGTTATCAGCAGCGTTTTCTTCCTATCTTACTTATTTTGGAATCAATACTTATATGTATGGGAACCTTGGAAGTATGGTGATCGCTATGCTCTGGTTATATATATGTATGTATATCCTGCTGCTGGGTGCTGAATTAAATCTGTTCTTCAGGGATAGTATACGGGATATTTTTATTAAGCTCAGGGATCAGATTCAGAAAAAATTCTCGGGAAAAGAAAAAAAATAGCAGAAAAATATTGAAAAATATGGATGAGAGAAATATACTAAGCGTATAAATGAATGGGGAATTTGAATTCGATGATAGGAGAAAAAATGAAAAAAAGATTCTTACAAAATGAAGGCTTTTCACTGGTTGAACTGATCATTGTAATTGCGATCATGGCTATTCTTGCAGGAGCACTTGCTCCGGCGCTTATTAAATATATCAAGAAATCCAGATTACAGGTATATCTGGATACGGCATCCGAGCTGCAAAAGGCAGTTGTAAATATGGCGATCGAAGCAAATGAAGCAGGGTATGCCGTTCGTGCTGTCACATATTCCGGTTCGACGGATGACGGCTCCGGTACAGGGACGATCATCTGTAAGGATAATGCCGGCAACTTCGTAGATATGCCTGCGGCAGATAAGGCGAAGTATTTTAAACAGATGTTTACATCGCTTGGAATGGGAAGTATTACACTCTATAATCAGGGAGTTCCGCTTCAGATCGCGCTTTCAGAAAACGGCGGTGCCGTTGCATCCGACCCGGATACAGGTGTACAGTCGGTTATCATGTTATCAGACGACAAAGGAAATCTGAGAGCGAAGCTTACATTTTCTGTAACAGATAATGAATGGGTCGTTGAAGAAAGTTATTGACACATATTAAAAATGTGCTATATTTAAGTATAGTTTTAACCATCCTGACTATAAGCGGATGGAAGAGAAGACGTTGAAGATGCAAAAGATGGGATATGTCTGACAGAGAGACCGGGTCATCGGCTGGAAGCCTGGTCGAGCACCATATTTCATTTAATTTCACATCCGAGTTTTATCTCTGATATTTCTTAAAAAAGGAAGCGTAGGAGATAACGGGTTATGACCGTTATAACATAGAATGAGTGCTGGCAGTTCCGGGAAGACCGGGTGTCAGAATCAGGGTGGTATCGCGGTTGCTCCGTCCCTTTGTGGACTGGGGCTTTTTTTTGTGTACATCATCGAGCCGGGAGGCAGGAGGGTGTATCCCGAGCAGGAGTATTCCGCATGTTTATTCACAAATATTGAGAAAATATAAATAAGGAGAATGAAAGATGAAAGACAGATTAGAGGCAATCAAAGCAGCAGCACTTGCCAAGATCAATGAAGCAGATGTACTGACATCCTTAAATGATATAAAGGTATCTGTACTCGGAAAGAAAGGTGAACTGACCCAGGTATTAAAGGGTATGAAAGATGTAGCACCTGAAGACCGACCAAAGGTTGGACAGATGGTAAATGAAGCAAGACAGGCGATCGAGACAGCCTTAGAGGAAAAATCAAAGAAGATCAATCAGTCACTTCGTGCAGAGAAGATGAAGCGCGAAACGATCGACGTTACCCTTCCGGGAATCAAGAAGATCGATGGACACAGACATCCGAATCAGATTGCACTTGAAGATCTGGAACGTGTATTCATCGGTATGGGCTATGAGATCGTAGAAGGACCTGAAGTTGAATATGATAGATATAATTTCGAATTATTAAATATCCCTGCAAATCATCCTGCAAAGGATGAACAGGATACCTTCTATATCACAAAGGATATCCTGCTCCGTACACAGACATCTCCGGTACAGGCAAGAATCATGGAGAAGGGCAACCTTCCGATCCGTATTCTTTCACCGGGACGAGTATTCAGAGCTGATGAAGTAGATGCAACACATTCACCATCCTTCCATCAGGTAGAAGGTCTGGTTATCGATAAGAACATTACGATGGCTGACTTAAAGGGAACCTTACAGCAGTGGGCAAAGGAATTCTTCGGTGAAAACACAAAGGTTAAGTTCCGTCCACATCATTTCCCATTCACAGAGCCATCAGCAGAGATGGATGTAACCTGTTTCAAATGTGGCGGAAAGGGCTGTCGTGTATGTAAGGGAAGCGGCTGGATCGAGATCCTTGGCTGTGGTATGGTTCATCCAAAGGTACTTCATGACTGTGGCATTGATCCGGAGGAATATTCAGGATTTGCATTTGGTATCGGTCTGGAGCGTGTAGCACTGTTAAAATACGAAATCGACGATATGCGTCTTCTTTACGAAAACGATGTACGTTTCTTACAGCAGTTCTAAAAAACAGGAAAAGGAGATAGAAAAATGAATACACCACTTTCATGGATAAAAGTATATGTGCCTGATCTTGATGTAGAGGCACAGGAATTTGTCGATGCAATGACACTTTCCGGTTCACATGTAGAAGGTTTTGAGAAAAAAGACAAGAATCTTGAAAAGATCGTAGTTGGTAAGATCGTTAAGATAGAAAAGCATCCGGATGCTGACAAGCTGGTTGTATGTCAGGTCGATATCGGAGCAGATGAGCTGCTTCAGATCGTAACCGGAGCACCAAATGTAAAAGAAGGAGATCTGGTTCCTACCGTACTTGACGGTGGTAAAGTAGCAGGCGGACACGATGGCGGAGAGCTCCCTGCTGATGGAATCAAGATCAAGAAGGGCAAGCTTCGTGGTGTGCCATCTTATGGTATGATGTGTGCAATCGAGGAGCTGGGATCATCCAGAGAGCTGTATCCGGAAGCACCGGAAAACGGTGTCTATGTATTTCCTGCGGAAGCAGATGTAAAGCCGGGTGACGATGCAGTAAAGGCACTGGGTCTGGATGATGTCGTTGTAGAATATGAGATCACATCAAACCGTGTAGACTGCTTCTCCATGATCGGTATGGCAAGAGAGGCTGCTGTTACATTTGACAAGCCGTTCTACCCACCGGTGATCAAGGAAACAGGAAATGACGAAGATGTAAATAACTATGTATCTGTAGAAGTACAGGACACAGATCTGTGTAAGCGTTACTGCGCAAGAGTTGTAAAGAACTTAAAGATCGGTCCATCACCAAAATGGATGAGAGAAAGACTTGCTTCACAGGGAATCCGTTCAATCAACAATCTGGTTGATATCACAAACTATGTAATGGAAGAATACGGACAGCCAATGCATGCGTATGATCTGTCTACGATCGCAGGAAATAAGATCATTGTCAGACGTGCAAAGGATGGCGATACATTTGTGACGCTCGATGGTCAGGAGAGAAAGCTGGATAAGGATGTCCTGATGATCTGTGACGGAGAAAAAGAAGTTGGTATCGCAGGTATCATGGGTGGTGAGAACTCCATGGTAACAGATGATATAAAGACCTTATTATTTGAAGCAGCATGCTTCGACGGAACCAATATCCGTCTGTCATCCAGAAGACTCGGACTTGCAACAGATGCTGCATTCAAATTCACAAAGGGACTGGATCCAAACCTTGCAGAAGAAGCAATCAACCGTGCATGTCAGTTGATCGAAGAAATGGGTGCAGGTGAAGTTGTTGGCGGTATGGTTGATGTTTATCCGGATCCTGTACAGCCTAAAGTGCTTCCATTTGAGCCTGAAAAGATCAACAAGCTTCTTGGTACCGATATTGATGAAAAGACTATGCTTGATATATTCGGCAAGCTGGAATTAACATATGATGAAGCAGCAAAGACACTTACTGTTCCAACCTTCCGTCAGGATTTAAACTGCATGGCAGATCTGGCAGAAGAAGTTGCCCGTTTCTATGGATATGATAAGATTCCGATGTCACTTCCAAAGGGTGAAGCTACCGTAGGTAAGAAGCCATACAGCCACAGAATCTATGACATTGCAAGAAACATTCTGGAAGGGAACGGATTCTCCGGCGGTATGTGCTATTCATTTGAAAGCCCGAAGGTATTTGACAAATTACTGCTTCCTGCTGATTCTGTCTACAGAAAGGCGATCACGATCGCAAATCCGCTGGGTGAGGATTTCAGTATCATGAGAACGGTATCCTTAAATGGTATGCTGACTTCTCTTGCAACGAACTTCAATCGTAAGAATAAGGTTGCACGTCTGTACGAGTTCGGAAATGTATATCTTCCAAAGCAGCTTCCACTGACAGAGCTTCCGGAAGAACGTATGAAGCTCACGATCGGTATGTACGGCGAGGGTGATTTCTTCAACTTAAAGGGTGTGATCGAGGAGTTATTCGATAACCTTGGTATGAAGAATATCTGTACCTATGTTCCTACAACAGAGCATCCGTTCTTGCATCCGGGTCGTCAGGCAAATATCGTAAAGGACGATACTATTGTTGGTTATCTCGGTCAGCTTCATCCGGAAACCTGTGATAACTATAACTTAAAGGGTGAGGTATATGTAGCAGTTCTCGATATGCCAAATGTCGTAGCACTGTCGTCCTTCGATATCAAGTATGAAGGTATTGCAAAGTTCCCTGGAAGTACCAGAGACTTGAGTATGGTTATGGATAAGAGCATTTTTGTCGGTCAGGTAGAAGAACTGATCAAGAAGTGTGGCGGTAAGCTGCTTGAAAGCTATAAGCTCTTTGATGTATATGAAGGCGAGCAGATCGCAGCCGGTAAAAAGTCTGTTGCTTACACGATGACTTTCCGTGCAAAAGACAGAACCTTAGAGGCCGGAGAAGTCGATAAGATCATTGAGAAGCTTGTAAAAGAATTAGGAAAGCTGGGCATTGAACTCAGAGCTTAATTTACAGGTTTAGATAATTCTGGTATTATGAACCGGAGGATATTTGTAATGCAGGTATTCTCCGGTTTGGTATATCAGATTGTTCAGACCCTTTTGGTTATAGGGATAAGAAGGAGAGAAGATAGGAAAAAGAAAGTTACAAATGATGGCAGTAGCTATGGTGCTTGTCATGGCAGCAGGGATGATCGGGGAATTATTTGAAAATCAGGGAACGATATCTACGGTATCTGAAGTGCATGCAGAAGAGACTGATACGATTTATACAACGGAGAATCGATATTATCAGTATCGCATACTGGATAAAGAAAAGAAGACCATAGAGATTGTAAAGGGTGTTGAAGGCGGTCTTATGTTGAAGATTGTGGAAGGAAAGGCAGTCTTGAATATTCCGTCAGAGCTGGAAGGTTATACCGTAGTATCCCTTGGTGGAGAGGCATTTGCCAATATGATAAAGATAGCTTTAAAGAAACAGTTGAAAAAGAAATCCATTGGATATGTAAAGACATGGAAGATAAAATAATTAGAAAATAAATTTATAAAACCCTTGCCTGTTATGGATATGAGAAATATATGAATCTATAGCAGACAGGGGTTTTGTTATATTTTATTTGATATGAGATGCTGTATCCGGATTTTTTATGGTTAAACTTGTTTTCCCCTTTGATATCCGTTACAATCAAATTTGGAGAGATGGCGGCAATATACTAAGCAAAAAAATACGCATGTTATTCTGTTCTGTCAGGAAAGAAGATGGAACATGGATAATGAATTAGTATATTCCGCTGATGCGACATATCAGAAAGCACAGTATGATGCCAGTGCCAAGCGCTTGCTTGGACAGAAGATCATATTGGCGCATATACTGATCAGGTTAGTAGAAGAATTTAAAGGTATGGATGCAGATATGGTTGCTTCGCTGATCGAGGGCGAACCGTATATCAGTCAGGTTCCGGTAGAACCCGGACTAACGAACAAAGAAATGGTAGATGCCGGAACCGGTGAACGGATTGTCGGGCTGAACACAGAAAGTTCCGAGATCGATGAGGGCAAGGTGTGTTTTGACATCATTTTCTATGTGCGGATGAGGGATGGACTGGCAAAAATGATCATCAATCTGGAAGCGTCGCAGACAATGACGGCAGAACAAAAATTGAAGCTTATGAAACAGGAGTATGATATACCGGTAGAGAGACACGGTATAAGAGATGGGGTGAAGATCATGTGCAATCTGAGTGAAGGCGTAGAGGAAATGGGATATGCCAAGGGCGAAGCCGCTGGAATAGCGATAGGCGAAGCACGAGGCAAGGCTGTTGGAAGGTCGGAAGAAAGAGCTGGTATTATCCTGAAAATGCATAAGAAAGGCTATTCCTTGGAGCAGATCATGGATGTAACCGAAATGAGTGAAGCTGAAATCAAGGCAATCATAGGATAAAGACATAAGCAGAACAGATAACATGTATATTTTAGTAGAAGTCCGGATATGGCAGAATTGCTGTATCCGGATTTTTGCTATATAGGAAAGTTCGTTCTATAAAGTAAAAAGCACTCTCACTAAGGCTGGCTGCTTCATTTTCTGTAGGTTTGTCAAACATATGTTACACAGATGCCAGATAATCCTTTAGTACCTG
>ENA-UALF01000205-UALF01000205.1-human-gut-metagenome-genome-assembly--contig:-NODE-205-length-36032-cov-9.392612_pt1 | contig 36032 bp, 39 predicted proteins | sample MGYA00243698_ERZ654464 | MGnify/ENA primary metagenome ERZ654464 (study PRJEB26926, sample SAMN06164595) | human gut metagenome | biome: ENVO:00009003; feature: ENVO:2100002; material: ENVO:00002003...
AATTATTTGTATAAAATACGTCATTATTACGTCATTTACACCAAAGTAATCAACAGGACTTCTCTAAAATTATTTAGGGAAGCGGTAACCCAGCAGAAAAGGACTGCTCCCCACAGTTGTAGCTAGCATCCGAGTCCAGAGCGGCAGTCCTATCTCCGTGGATTTAAAAACAACTATTTAATTAACTCTCAATTTATTGAATCAAATCTTAGCATATAATCCTCTGCTGTATCTGCGCATAAGCCTCCGGTTCCAGATCATACCCAAGATAGGCAATTCCCTGATAAACATCCTCCGGGACATTTTCCGACGAACCCAACTTTTTACAAACAGTTTCGACCAGATCCCGCTTCGCAGAGATGACCTTCGCATCTGCTGCATAAAATTGCGTCATATCATAATCTGAAGTATTGCCGCAGGGATTGAGGCAGGTGGCACAGTCCGGCGCAATGATAAATTTCTCCGCATGTATCTTCTGTACCATTTCTTCCTCGCTGCCTGCGTCCTTCAAACACAGAAACGCTTCCCGGATCACTCTGTCGGTCTGCTCTGTTTTTCCGTTATTTGATACGGCTCCCACCAACCCAATCAGGGCACTGATGATGCTGTCTCCATGTATTTTCATACAATCTCCTTTTTCAGGCACTTACATTCAGCAAAAACATCTTATTCCAGAATCTCTCCATCAATGGAGATGGTCACTACCTGCCAGGGCAGAAACTTTCCGCTGTCCTGTATAGCCTTTTTTGCCGCCATTTCCAGGCCGCCGCAACAGGGTACTTCCATGCGCACAATGGTCACGGACTGAATATCATTGTTCCGCAGAATCTCCGTCAGCTTCTCACTGTAGTTCACTGCATCCAGTTTCGGACAGCCGATCAAAGTGACTTTTCCGCGAATGAATTCCTTATGAAAATTTGCATAAGCATAGGCGGTACAGTCTGCCGCAATGAGCAGCTTCGCTCCGTCAAAGTAGGGTGCCTGCAACGGTGCCAGTTTGATCTGTACCGGCCAGTTACACAGCTGAGATTTGATTACGTCATTGGCGTTACTGTTTTCTGTCACGGTAGCTGCATCTTCTTTCCGGTGCATCTGACGAATACGGCTTCCTGGGCATCCTCCATGTGGAGTCTGCATACCCTCCCGCTGCATTTTTCCCTGTTGTTTTAACTGCTGTGCCTGTTTCACCGCCGCCTCATCATAGGCAGGTGCCTCCCGCTCTTCGAAAGTAATGGCTCCCGTCGGACACCCGGGCAGACAGTCGCCAAACCCATCACAGAAATGCTCTCTGACCAGCTTTGCCTTGCCATCAATAATATCTATCGCACCCTCATGACATGCAGACGCACAAATACCGCAGCCATTGCATTTTTCTTCATCAATATGAATGATTTTTCGGATCATATTTTCCTCCTCGGTTTTTCTATGCTCTTAGCTTGTCTCTAAATCATCATTTACTTTTCTAAACATCTGACCTTAATTATTCGTCCTATGTTTCATCACAAGATCAGTATTGCAAAATCCAGAATTTCATTATGTTGTTTTTCCAACAAAGGAATCCAAACAAAGGGTATTTTGCACAAACCTCAAAAGAGAACCGCATTTTTTCTACAACTCAGAAAGATACTGTCAGCTGCATCTTGAATCTCTCCTCACCGTATACTGCGTGAGGGATATCCTTGGGCATGATCAGAGTCTCGCCCTCTTCCACGTAGAATACTTCGCCGCCTACGGTGAATCTTCCCTTGCCTTCCAAAACGGTTACCATAGCATCACCGCCTGCTGCATGGGTGGAGATTTCCTCGCCCTTGTCAAAGGAAAAAATCGTCATACTCACATAGTCGTTCTGTACAAGAGTCTTGCTGACTACCTGCCCCTCCTGGTATTTCACCAGCTCTTTCAGATTTAGTTTCGTCTGTTTTTCAATATTTTTATACATCGTTATCCTTCCTTTCCTGAACTCTCCTTGACTTTCTGAGGGGATTATACTAGAATCATCCCATCAAGTATGTTGGTTTTCCAACAAAAGGAGATTTTATTATGAGCAATCCTCTTTTTCAGAACATTTTACCCGAAGATATTCCCATTATGCTGAAGCGCCTGCACGCCTATACAAAATCCTATCAAAAGGAGGAGTATATCAGGCATGCCGGCGATCCGGCGGATTTCATCGGTATTGTCGAGTCCGGTTCGATCCATGTATTACAGGACGATTACTACGGCAACCGTAATATTACTGCCTCCATCTTCGCGGGCTCCCTGTTCGGGGAGGCTTTTGTCTGTGCCGGGATTCCTCATCTTCCTGTGGATATCGTGGCTGCGGAGGATTGCACTATTATGTTTTTAAAAGGGAAAAAACTGTTGAATACCTGCGACAACGGCTGTAAGTTTCATCATACCCTGATCCGCAATCTCTTGGGGATCGTAGCACAGAACAACATGTATCTGAACCAGAAAATCAAATATACCTCTCGCAAGACCACCAGAGAAAAACTAATGGCGTACCTGACCGATCAGGCAAAAATGAAAGGTTCCAATGATTTCACCATCCCCTTTAACCGTCAGGAACTGGCGGATTATCTGGGAGTTGAAAGAAGCGCCATGTCCGCGGAACTCGGCAAGCTTACAAAGCTTGGAATCCTGCAGACACAGCGCAGTCATTTCACATTATTAAAACCTTTAGACTAATCCGGATAAAATTCCACTATGACCTTCTTCAATACAGCTGCCGATTGCTGCAGTTCTGACAGTTCCTTCTCATTTAATTCAATGGGCACCACCGTCTCAATACCGTTTTCATCCACCACTGCCGGAATGCTTAACACCACATTCTCCAGTCCGTACTCTCCTGTCATCAGACTGGATACCGGCAGAATAGACTGTTCATTACGTACAATTGCTGCGCAGATCCTGCATACAGCCATAGCGATTCCGTAATAGGTTGCGTGCTTTCTTGCAATGATCTCATAGGCACTGTTTTTCACACTGTTAAATATCTTCTCCATTGATGCCTTATGATCATAATGTCCCCGCAATTCACAGAAATCATGGATGGGCATTCCACCGACTCTCGCCTCGCTCCAGGCTGCCAATTCACTGTCTCCATGTTCACCGATAATAAAGGCATGAATACTTCTGCTGTCCACTCCCAGATGTTCTCCCAGTTCATACCGGAATCTCCCAGTATCCAGTACAGTTCCGGAACCAATAACCCGGTTGGCCGGATAGCCGGATTCCTTCAGGGCTATATAAGTCAGAATGTCTACCGGATTGGAGACAATGAGCAGGATTCCTTCAAAGGGTCTCTTTTTGATCTCCCCGATAATGGACTTCATTATGGCACTGTTTTTCCGGATCAGATCCAGTCTCGTCTCGTCGGGCTTCTGGTTGGCACCGGCGGTGATCACAATGACTGCGGCATCCGTAATATCATCATAAGAACCCGCATAGATCTTCATGGGACTGGCAAATGCCATGCCATGACTGATATCCATAGCTTCTCCTTCCGCACGATCATGATCGGCGTCGATCAATACCATTTCCGAAAAAAGCTTACTCTGCATTAGGGCAAACGCGGAAGAAGATCCCACAAATCCGCAGCCCACTATTACCACTTTTCTGCTGTTGATACTCATAATTCTAACCTCCTGTCGTCTACTTTATGATTTTTTCGAAATCAGATGCCGGATGCTTACACAGCGGACAGATAAAATCCTCGGGCAGTTCCTCGCCCACATACTCATAGCCGCAGATGGTGCAGCGCCATACGGTCTGACCGTCCGTAGTCTTCCCTGCCTCTACCGGCTTGGGCTTTACATTTTCCTGATAATACTCATAGTTTGCGGATGGCTCTTCACTTAAAACTTCCATCTCCGTCACTTCTCCGATGAACATAGTATGGGATCCCAGATCCACGGTCTGTGTAACTTTTACCGCAATGTATGCGTTAGTGCCTTCTGTGATATAGGGCACGCCGTTCCCTGCATTTTTATATGCTGTATAATCCGCAAATTTATCCACGTCTCTGCCTGACTGAAAACCAAACCGCTCATACAGCGAAAACTCTGCCGTCCTGCTGAGTACGGATACATTAAACACGCCGGTGTTTAAAAGCATATCGTGGGTATAATTTGCCTTGTTGATGCAGACGCAGATCTGATTCGGAGTGGAAGCCGCCTGGATCGCGGTATTGACGATACAGCCGTTTATCTTCTCTGCATCCCGTGTTGTTACAATATATAATCCGTAGCTTAACTTGTACATTGCCTTATGATTCATATAACTTCTCCTTTTCTCCTGTGAGTTGTTTTCTTTTAGTATCTCTTACATCACACAATTTATTTACTTTGTATTTCTCTTTTCATATCTCTCAAGTATTTTATACCCTGATTATAACGTAATTGTAATTATCTGTCAATAATAATAGTAACGATTCTTATTTTTGAACTTAAAATAACACCGATATCAAAAAATACCGGTGTTTCTCACTTTTTATAAATATTGTACGTTCCTCTTAGTAGGTCACCACATTGTGATATACTCTGTAATACCCATCCCCGAGATCTACCAGCTGCAGCGAAATCGCAAAGTTCTCCATGCCAAGCTTTTTCAGCACCTCCGCCACATATCCCTGCTCGTAGGCTCCGGTATTATACGCCTGCTCAATGGTACTCCACAGACTCTTGGGAACCACATTGTCAAAATGCTGGTCGCCGCTCCCCAAGATGCTTAACTGTGTAATACAGTTTGCATAATAAGAGTTTAAATCCGTCACAGCGTCACTTCTGGAAGCCGGTGTGGCTGTTGTGCCGCTGTCAGAGCTTCCGGTATTACCGCCGGGATATCGCAGGGGTTCCTGTGGATTCGGATTGATGTAATCGCTCAGACTGTTTTCAGGCTGATCTGGCAGTGTTACCGAAACACTTCCATCTGTACCTATATTGCCGGGATTTCCGATTTCCTCTGCTGCCTCTGTTACAGCCTCTGCATTGTTTTCGGTTCCATACAGCATCTGTGCCAATGAACCGGTCATGTCCGGATTTAGGGCAAACGCCAGAACTCCGCCACACAATAACAGACAGAGCACCGCGATTCCTATCATGATCTTATTAATTATCTTCATTATCCTCTACCTCATCTGCACCAAGCAGTCCTTCCGCGGAGTAACGGTTCGTTGCATTCCACAGGATCCATTCTTCATAACCGGCATCATAAACTGCCTGGATCTGTTCTCTAATCTGTGTTCCGTTATAAGAAATATGCCCCGGAACCCAGGTAGCGGTAAATGCCTGCAGCCAGGGTCTCACCATTGCCCGCTCTGCCTCCGGAATCTCCTGCAGTTCTTCGACGGACCCCTGCATTGCCGCCAATACTGTCTCATAAGGATTCGCATCCGGTACTTTCAGTCCGAATACCCCGTTCGCATAATGAGAGGGATACACCATGGGACTGATGGCATCCACAGTCTGTCCCAGCGCCGCGTAATCCTGCCCTACCGTCTGCACGTCGGTCTCACTTCCGATGATAGTGCCGAAGACATCCGCCGTAACCACGCATCCCTTTTCGTGAAGTCTGTCTCCTGCATAGGCGAGAAAATCCTGTATTGCCTGCCTCTTCGGATAGGCATCCATATCCACACCGTAGTCCGCTGCATTGGCATCTGATCCCACCGGAAAACGTACATAATCGTACTGGATCTCATCGAATCCAAGGTCTGCTGCCATCTCGGCAAGTTCTGTCAGATATTCCCAGACCTCCTGCCTGTATGGATTCACCCATGCCAGGCCGTTGGCATCCATCACCGGCTTGCCATCCGGTTTTGTCAGTGCCAGTTCCGGTCTCGCCGCTGCCAGAATGGGATCCTTGAAACATACGATCCTCGCAATGGTATAAATATTATGATCCTTCAGTTCCTGCATCAAAGCCTGAATATCCCGGATGTAGCGCACTCCTGCCTGCATTTCGGATATCTGATCCAGTACGGGAATGTTCTCTGTAATCTCCTCATTCGCCAGCCGGAACGTCACATTTCCTTCATCGTTTTTCACATCAATGACCATAGCATTCAGTTCCGTCTCATCCACCAGTCCAATCAGATCTGCCATTCCGGCGCTGCCGGCCTTGGGACCGGTGACATAGATGCCTTTCACTTTCGTCCGGTCCACCATGCGGTCCGCAGTAGTCATTTCCTGCTGGGGCACCGGGGAAGGCTCCGGGGGCACCTTATTCGTCTCCTCCGCAGTTTCCTGGGCTGTGGCATCTCCGCCCGTGACATCCGATGCTGTTTCCACGTCAGTGGTCATCTCAACAGGATCCACCGTTGCCACAGCTTCTATTCCACCACTCCCTATTCCATTCCCTGTTAACTCTATCTCATTGTATGTTCCGCAGCCGCTCATGCTAAATATCAGCATAAGTCCCACCGCCAGAAGCCTCTTCCCCAGACTCTTGTTTCGTATCATCAGTATTCTCCCTGCATACCACCGATTGGTCATATTTTCTTCGGCTCTTTTTACCGCCGGAATACTGTTATCAGATTTTTCCCATGGTCTGCTCTTCCTCCGGATAGGTCAGTCCCCACTGTTTTCGGATCTCTGTCATCATATGCATGACATCTTCCGTATAATTTAGCTTCATGACCTCCGGTTGTCCGACAATAGCCCGCTCCATATCCTCTACCTCATAGACCAGGGCATCCGCTGTGGCACCTGCCCGAAGCTCCTCGGTATGACCGTCCTCCGTGTAGGTGATCACTGCCTTCTGCCCTCTGGGGTATTCATACATCTCCACATAAGCCTTGTCAAAAGAGAGCATGCCACGCTTGGGCTGCTTGGCGTGCAGAGATAATGTCACTGTCGCCATCTCCTGCTTGGAATTCATTAATAGGATCCCCGCCTGTTCATCCACTCCCGTCGGTGCAAGTTTCACCTGGGAAGCAATCTGATCCGGACAGGAACTTAAGAACATTCTTACAAAAGAGAGCGCATATACTCCGATATCCAATAATGCACCGCCCGCCAGGTTCCGGTTGAAGAACCGGTTCTTCATATCATATTCCTTATAGCTTCCAAAGTTCATCTGTATCACGCGAAGTTCTCCGAGGTCACCCGCCTCCACTCGTTTTAACAGTTCCTTATAGATTGGCATATGGTAGATTGTCATAGCTTCCGCCAGAACCACGCCGTGCTCCTTCGCCAGCTGTATGGCTTCTTCCAGTTCTTCGGAGTTTAACGTAATGGATTTCTCGCACAACACATGCTTACCTGCTGCCAGAGCTTTTCGTAAAAATTGAATATGCGTATTATGAGGCGTAGAGATATAGATGATATCCACCGCCGGATCCGCACAGACCTCCTCAAAACTTGTAAATACATTCTGCACACCGTATTTCTCCGCAAAAGCTACTGCTTTCTCCTGCGTACGGTTCACGACACCATACAGCTTCTGTCCTCTTTTTTCCATTGCGTGTGCCAATTCATTGGCTATGACACCGCAGCCTGCACTCACCCAGTTTGCCATCTATTCTCTACCTTCCTTTCCACGTTTTTTATTCTCATACATCTTCGTATCTGCTTCATGGACGATCTTGCGGATATCCACGCCGCAGCCCTCCGCCCAGCCTACGGCACTGGAGATTGGTATGTCTCCCTGCCCGTCTTTTTCCATGAGATCGGCTTTTACAGTCTCTATCATGGACTCTATCTCGGTTTCTACCGGATTCTCGATAATCATAACAAACTCATCCCCGCCCACACGATAAACCTTACGTCGGTCCGTAGACAATTCATACAGTACGGAGGATAATGTCTGAATCAGAACATCCCCGGCAGCGTGACCGTATTTATCATTGACATATTTTAAATTATTCACATCCCAGAAAATAGCCGCCAGTCTGTGTACTTCCGGATAATAAGTCTCGATCATTTCCTCATATTTGTTCTTATTGTACACATGCGTTCCCAGGTCGGTCTCTTTGCGATAAGTCAGATCAGCGATTCTTTGCGCATCTTCATGGCTGCTGATACTGATATAGCGCAGGATGGCAGTGAACATCAGAAGGATCACCGCACGGGGCAGTGCGCCATAGAACAGGATCACGAACACCGGATCCGGTTCAATGCCAAACTGCATTGTCCCTGCTGCCCACTGTTCCAGATACCAGTCTCTGGTGTGATTACTTCCCAGAAGCACGTTCAGATCACAGATTCCATGGTAGAATCCTGCCACCATACTGATGGTCATGGTCACATCGTTCACTGCATAAGTGATCCAAAGCGTCTGTTTCTCCCGATACTGCACTGCCAGAAGTAAAGGCAATACATAAATAAGCACCGCATGGAAAGACAAAAAGGCGGCAAAGATCGCGGAGATCACACAGATCAGTGTCAAAAGCACATATTTTACCCAGTGCTTCGACAGATCTACTTTTTTGTAAATGTACAAAACAGGAATTCCCATGACCATGGACAATCCCACCGCCATGGTAAAGATTCCGGCATCCACAATAAAAATACGCGTAAGCGTCAGCAACCAAAGTACCAGTATGGTCACAACGATCCAGAAATATCCCTTCAATGTACTTAAATTCGAGTTAATCTCCTGCTGATGTAATTCCTGATTATACTGTTCCTGGTAATTTTCCATTGCAATATCCTATGTATCTATCATTTGTTTTCTCATTGCTTAGTGTACAGCAAATGTAGTATAACATATTCTGATTGCTTTTGCATTTATTTGCGCTAAATTAACAGTTGAAATAATGAAGCATACAAAAATATGCCCCTACCACTTCTGGTAGGGACATATATTTTTGGCAATCACAGCCCTGAGCTCCACAAAGCACCCACAGGCTCCACACAGTCCTTCATTCAGGTAATTACTGCTTTTACATATAGAAAGCCGCTTTTCATAAATTGTCTCGTCTGCCTTGATCCCGGGCTCCAGCCTGGCAATATACGCGTACAGACTTTCCATATAGACATTCTGATCCATCTCCCGGAGCAGACATTTTCGGCAGGGGTATTTCTGCCTTACTTCTTCGTCCGGCATTATTTCACCCGGAACATTACCACGCTGCATGCCGGCATGGTAAATGTGATCTTTCCGTTCTCGATCTTATAATCTGTAAACACTTCCTCGTGCACCTTGTCGGGATCCTCGAAAGTATTGTAAGCATGCATATCATTGGTAAGAATCGCTGCGCTTACCTGCTTCGGGTCGCACTCTGTGAATGCAATCTCCACCTCTTCTGCCTTATCGATGGACAGGTTGTTCAGGGTGATGGTCACGACACCGTCCTTATCCACGGAAGCGGATTCCTGTAAATGGGGAACCTTGAACTTTTCGTCTTCACCGATCTGTTCCACACCATCGATATAGCTTTCCACCAGATCCGCATCCTGATGGTATTTGTACATATGGAATACATGATAAGTCGGTGTCCGCAGCATCTTCGGTCCCTCGGTCAGGATCACTGCCTGCAATACGTTGATCAACTGTGCAATATTTGCCATCTTCACACGATCACAATGCTTGTTGAAAATATTTAAGGAAAGTCCCGCTACCAATGCATCACGCATGGTGCTCTGCTGGTATAAAAATCCGGGATTGGTACCGGGCTCCACATCATACCAGGTGCCCCACTCATCACAGATCAGACCGATCTTCTTCCCGGGGTCGTATTTGTCCATGATCGTAGAATGCTTATAAATCAGTTCATCCAGCTTAAAAGCCTTTGCCAGAGTCTTGTACCATGCTGCATCGTCGAAGTCCAGTGCGCTTCCCTTGTGAGACCAGTCATCCTCCGGCAGTGTGTAGTAATGTAGGGACAGTCCGTCCATAAAGCCATGCATCCATTCCGGTGCATTTTCAAAACAGGTCTTTAATACCTCTTCCGTCCAATAGGTGTCTCCGGCATTGGGACCGCAGCATACCTTGAAAATGGGGTGCTTCTGATCATAATTTCTCACATAGGTCTGGTATCTGCGATACAGATTGCCATAGTAGGATGGGGTCATATTGCCACCGCATCCCCAGTTTTCGTTACCAACACCGAAATAATCCACCTTCCAGGCTTTCTCTCTGCCGTTTTTCCTACGCAGGTCCGCCATGGGCGATACCCCGTCAAAGGTCATGTACTCTACCCACTCGGACATCTCCTGTACGGTACCGCTTCCCACATTGCCATTGATGTAGGTCTTACAGCCGATCTGCTCACACAGTTCGAAGAACTCATGTGTACCGAAGCTGTTGTCCTCGGTCACACCACCCCAATGAGTGTTGATCATTTTCTTGCGGTTCTCCTTCGGTCCGATACCGTCCTTCCAGTGGTATTCGTCTGCGAAACAGCCACCGGGCCAGCGCAGCACCGGAAGCTTCATCTCCTTGAGTGCTGCCACTACATCGTTACGCATACCATTGGTATTGGGAATCTCGGAATTCTCTCCCACATACAGTCCTTCATAGATACATCTTCCCAGATGCTCAGAAAAGTTACCGTAGAGTTCCGGGTTAATATGTCCCTTCTTGTTTTTTTCGTTAATATACACCTTTGCCATATTAATCTCCCTTCCTCAGAGCATTTATTATTGAAAGCCCTTCACTTCATGCCAGTTCTCCGCAGGCTCCGTACTTTCTTCCACCTGTACGTTCTCATATACTACACTTCTTAACTTGTCTTCTGAAAAATTATCCACTCTTGCCCGGATCCGCAGATCCTTCAGTGTAAAATCCGTAAGAAGATACTGTTCTTCATCCGCGATCACATCAAAAAATGTATCACAGACACAATCACAGTCCCGCATGGTGATATGATCGGCATAGGACAGCGGTCTGTCCTTACGGTCCTTCAGATCAAAAAACTGTGTCCAGGGATAAATCTTAAGGAATTCCTTTACCCTGCCTTCGATCTGTTCCACGGTAATGCATTCATAGCGCTGTGGAGTGTCCGGCCGCATTTTCAGCCATAGCAGTCTCGCTGCTCCCTTGATCTTAACTCTGCGCATAAGAATATTCCGGTTATGTACGGATTCCGAACCGCAGGTGAGACACCCATGACAGAAACCGTAGACGCAATCCTCCACCAGAATCCGCTCATTGATGCCGTTCTCCGGCCGGGTATCCGCCCAGGGCCCTTTACCGCCTTTTAATACCACAGAATCGTCATTGACTTCCATATAGCAGCCCTTGACCAGCACATAGTGAAGCCATCCACCCCGTCTGCATTGATCAGTGCCGCATAGTAGAGGCAGGTCTCTCCCTCGATCCGGGTCTCACACAAATCATAATCCGAAATATCATTGCTGCCCTTTAATGTAGCTCCGGCGGAAACATAGAGATGCACTCCCTGTTTGAAATAAATCGATCCGGTCAGATAGGTTCCGGGCGGTACCACCAGGACACCGCCACCTTCCTCTGCCGCCAGATCAATGACCTTCTGGATCTAAAAGAACCCCATTACTGATATTTCTATCAGCAATGAGGTTCTCATCATATTCTCATATACCCCAATTTATTGCCTGCGCAATACCCTCTCAGATCGTCTTGCCGGCATTCCTTACTTATCAGCAATTGCAGCCTGTGCAGCAGCCAGTCTTGCGATAGGTACACGGAAAGGTGAGCAGGATACATAATCCAGACCGATCTTGTGGCAGAACTCTACGGAAGAAGGATCTCCACCGTGCTCACCACAGATACCAACGTGCAGCTTAGGATTTACAGGCTTACCAAGCTTGATAGCCATCTCCATCAACTTGCCGACACCGGTCTGATCCAGCTTAGCGAACGGATCATTCTCGAAGATCTTGGTGTCATAGTAAGCGTTCAGGAACTTACCTGCATCATCACGGGAGAAGCCGAAGGTCATCTGGGTCAGGTCGTTGGTACCGAAGCAGAAGAAATCAGCTTCCTTAGCGATCTCATCGGCAGTCAGAGCTGCTCTGGGGATCTCGATCATGGTACCTACTTCGTACTTCATATCTACACCGGCAGCTGCGATCTCAGCATCAGCGGTCTCTACAACTACCTTCTTAACGAACTTAAGCTCTTTCACTTCACATACCAGAGGGATCATGATCTCGGGCTCTACATTCCAGTCGGGATGTGCCTTCTTAACCTCGATTGCCGCACGGATAACAGCCTTGGTCTGCATTCTTGCGATTTCAGGATAAGTAACAGCCAGACGGCATCCTCTGTGACCCATCATAGGGTTGAACTCATGCAGGGAAGCGATGATGGTCTTGATGGTCTCTACGCTCTTGCCCTGTGCCTTAGCCAGCTTCTCAATGTCAGCTTCCTCGGTAGGAACGAACTCATGCAGAGGCGGATCCAGGAAACGGATGGTAACAGGGTTGCCTTCCAGAGCCTCGTACAGCTGCTTGAAGTCGTTCTGCTGATAAGGCAGGATCTTATCCAGTGCTGCTTCTCTCTCCTCTACTGTATCGGAACAGATCATCTCACGGAATGCTGCGATTCTGTCCTCTTCGAAGAACATATGCTCAGTACGGCACAGACCGATTCCTTCAGCGCCCAGCTCGCGAGCCTTCTTAGCATCTGCGGGAGTATCTGCATTGGTACGAACTTTTAACTTACGATATTTGTCAGCCCAAGCCATAACACGACCGAACTCACCTGCGATGGTAGCGTCAACAGTCTTGATCTCGCCATCATAGATGTTACCGGTAGTACCATCGATGGACAGCCAGTCACCTTCATGGAAGGTCTTGCCAGCCAGAGTGAACTGCTTGTTCTCCTCATCCATAGCGATGTCGCCACAACCGGATACACAGCAGGTACCCATACCACGAGCAACTACTGCTGCGTGAGAGGTCATACCACCACGAACGGTCAGGATACCCTGGGAAGCCTTCATACCGGTGATATCTTCGGGAGAGGTCTCCAGACGAACCAGAACAACTCTCTCTCCTCTTGCATGCCATTCTTCTGCATCTTCTGCAGTGAATACGATCTTACCGCAAGCAGCTCCGGGAGAAGCACCAAGACCCTTGCCGATAGGAGTTGCAGCTTTCAGAGCAGCGGTATCGAACTGGGGATGTAACAGAGTATCCAGGTTACGAGGATCGATCATTGCAACTGCCTCTTCCTCGGTTCTCATGCCCTCATCTACCAGATCACAAGCGATCTTCAGAGCTGCCTGAGCGGTTCTCTTACCGTTTCTGGTCTGTAACATGTACAGCTTACCATGCTCAACGGTGAACTCCATATCCTGCATATCTCTGTAGTGATCTTCCAGAGTCTTACATACTTCCTGGAACTGAGCAAATGCCTCAGGGAATTTGTCAGCCATCTCAGCGATCTTCATAGGTGTACGAACACCTGCTACTACGTCCTCGCCCTGTGCGTTGGTCAGGAACTCACCGAACAGTCCCTTAGCGCCGGTAGCCGGATCTCTGGTAAATGCAACACCGGTACCACAGTCATCACCCATGTTACCGAATGCCATAGACTGAACGTTAACAGCAGTACCCCAGGAATAAGGGATATCGTTGTCACGACGATAAACGTTTGCACGAGGGTTGTCCCAGGAACGGAATACAGCCTTGATAGCGCCCATCAGCTGTTCCTTAGGATCATCAGGGAAGTCTACACCGATCTTAGCCTTGTACTCAGCCTTGAACTGACCAGCCAGTTCCTTCAGATCGTCAGCGGTAAGCTCAACGTCCTGCTTAACACCCTTCTTCTCTTTCATTGCATCGATCAGTTGCTCGAAGTATTTCTTACCTACTTCCATAACAACGTCGGAATACATCTGGATAAATCTTCTATAGCAGTCCCAAGCCCAACGGGGGTTGCCGGACTTCTCAGCGATTACGTTAACAACGGTCTCATTCAGACCAAGGTTCAGGATGGTATCCATCATACCGGGCATGGATGCTCTCGCGCCGGAACGAACGGATACTAACAGAGGATTCTCGTGGTCGCCGAACTTTTTGCCGGTGATCTCTTCCATCTTAGTAATGTACTCGTTGATCTGACCCTGAATCTCTTCATTGATCTCGCGTCCATCTTCATAATACTGTGTACATGCCTCTGTTGTAATGGTGAAGCCCTGAGGAACCGGCAGACCAATGTTGGTCATCTCAGCCAGGTTCGCACCTTTACCACCAAGCAGTTCGCGCATGTTTGCATTACCTTCGGTAAACAAATATACCCATTTCTTCATACTTCTTTGTCTCCCTTTTTATAATATTTTTGACAAAACTTTGTAACCCAAACCACTACCGGAGCATTTCAGCTTCGGTTTTTAGTACTTTGATATTGTAACAATCTGCCAAAGGAATATCAAGACGAAATTGATAATTTTTTGACAGAGTACTTATTTTCGTGCATAATGTTAAATTTTTGTATTATACTTTTGTTTGTTTTGTCTAGTACTTTAGTATTATGTAACCGCTTACATTTGTTCAACTTTCTTTACATGGTTTTTACGCAGGTAAAAACATATTTTTGAGTCTTTATTTTGTTTTCATCACTGCCTCTTACACTGCCGGGGATCAGATATGGATCTATTAAGAAAATAATTTTCACAAACAAAAAGAGCAGACTCCTTTGTATAGAATCTGCTCCTTTCGTTATTTTAATAAATGAATTTATTCCAACATACCGTCTTTGATCACGTTGTGATCACGCAGTAGTTTTTCCACTACGGTGCCCTTCACTACGCGAAGCAGCGGCTTCTTCAGGGCATTCAAAGGTCCGGGCAGTTCGATCTCCAGAGGAGACATGCCATCCATCAGCTTCACGCTACTGTCCAGAAGCTCTCTGATATCATAGACGCTGCCCCATACCTCAGGCACACCTCTATCCACACCTAACAGTCCATAAACAGCCTCCATAGCAGTTCTCACGGAATACTCTGTGGTGAATACAGTGTCTCTCGGGGTCTCTGCGAACTGTCCTAAGAAAGCGAAGTTCACGCAGCCATCGGGGATGACATCGGGACGGTCACCCTTGGTTCTGGGCATGAAGAATGCAGTGATATAAGGCATCATGGTAGGTACGCAGACTGCACTGTGCTCTGCCAGATCCTCAATATCTTCTACGGGCACACCTAAGTGATACAACCACTCTTCGGTGATCTCCTTACCGGTACAATCCTTCATGGGCTTCTTAATATAATCGCCGGGTACGTCGGTGAACAGGCCGTATACCCATACACATACCTGATTCTTGTCCTGCTCCTTGAACTGTCCCTGACGGTTGATGGTCCAGCTCATAAGCCACTTGGAATCCTGACAGCTTACGATACCGCCGGTTACGACCTTACCGCTTCTGGGATCGCGCTTACAGATATTAGTGATATAAGGAATGATCTTGTCATCCAGTGTGGTCACGGTAGCGGATTCCCAGTTCGTCTTAGAGATATCGGAACAAAACTTCTCAGGATGTCCAAAAGAAGGATCCTGTTTTGCGATATTTTTCCACAGGCTCCATACGCCGCTGGTGCGAACCTCTGCATCCCCGTTAGGTGCATGATTCTGGTCACCGTAGATGGTACCCTCGGTACAGCTTCCGTTGGTAACGAATACCAGGTCGTTCTCGGTGAGGACAATGCCCTTCTCTACGCCTTTTACCTTGCACTCAATAGCCTTTGCCACCTTTTTGCCGTCATTGATATCAAAAATAACATTTGTCACTTCGGTGTTGAACTGGAAGTCCACACCTGCTGCCTCCAGATACTTCTTCATGGGAAGGATCAGAGACTCGTACTGGTTGTACTTGGTGAATTTCAGGGCACTGAAGTCAGGCAGTCCGGAAATATGATGGATGAATCTCTGGAAGTAAAGTTTCATTTCCAGTGCGCTGTGCCAGTTCTCGAAAGCGAACATAGTTCTCCAGTATAACCAGAAGGTGGAATTAAATACTTCATCATCGAAAACATCTTCGATGGTCTTGTCATACAGATCCTCGTCCTTTGTCATGAACAGCTTCATGATCTCCATGCAGCCCTTCTGGCTTAGGTTGAATTTGCCATCGGTATGGGCATCCTGTCCGCAATCCTTCGTTGCACGGCACAAAGAGTAGTTGGGATCTTCCTTGTTCAGCCAGTAGTACTCATCCAGTACGCTGGCTCCGGGTACTTCCAGGGAGGGGATGCTACGGAACAGATCCCACAGACATTCAAAATGATTCTCCATCTCACGTCCGCCACGCATGATGTAGCCTCTGGTAGGATCAAAAATACCGTCACAGGCACCGCCTGCGATATCCATTGCCTCTAAGATGTGGATGTGGGAACCTGGCATCTGTCCGTCACGTACCAGGAAGCACGCTGCTGCCAAAGATGCCAGTCCGCTACCTACGATGTAAGCATTCTTCTCATCCACTCCTGCTGGCTTCTTAGGTCTTGCGAAGGCCTCGTAGTTACCGTTGGAATAATAGATGCCTTTGCTGTTCTTGTCGTATCTTCCAAGCTCGGTGTTGCGGTAGTCTTTCTTGGCTGCCTTGACGGCTGCCTTTCTCTCCTCCTTTTTCACCTCTGCCTTATGTCCTTTGGTTACTGCTGCCACTGCGCCTGCACCTACGGCCAGTGCTGCCAGGCCCAGTCCAATATTATTCTTTTTTGCCATAATGATTACCACCTTTCTTTGATGACTCTCAAATGTTTTTCTGTTTACAAGTAGTATCCTACTTCTTTTTTATAAGAAAACCAATTTACAAAAGAGGGCAAATGATAAAGTTTTTATCATCCTGCCCTTTTTGTAAAGTACTTATACTATTTCAGAATTTCTTTTCCGTGTGCTCAAAATTTTCGATGGATCGGCTGATGTTTCCATAAAGAGTGATTGCCAGTTCTTCAACGATCTTATGATAATCATCCTTCATTCCCCGGTCGATCCAGTCTAACATCACACCCACAAAACCGTATTTGTAAAATCCGGCAATGAATTCCTTGTGTTCCTCCGCCAACTGCATACCGGCGCATTTTTCTTCCACCACGTCCGCAATGAGCTGGTAGGTCAGCTTGTTTAAGTAGCTTTCGATCTTCTGGCGATCCACGCAGCGGTAGACATTCATAATGAAAGGTTTGTTCTCCTGCACTGCCTCGAAAATCTGACTGAAGCCTTCCTGCCAGTTCTCATAGGTCTTCTTCCCCTGCAGTGCCTTCGTGCCGTCCTCCACACATACCCACTCTACCAGATCGTAAATATCTTTGAAATGATAATAAAAAGCCATGCGGCTGATACCGCAGTCCTCGGCGAGATCATTGATGGTGATCTTGTCCAGAGGCTTCGTGAGAAGCTCTTTTTTCAAAGCTGCTTCCAATGCCAGTTTTGTTATATTGGCCATAGCCCATCCTCCACTGTTTTTATGTATTAGCTTCACAAGATATTCATTCGCTAAGGTTGTCGTTCGTCAATCATGTAAACATGTTGACATCCTTACACTCATTATATTGTACGACAATAGACTCAAAATAGGCAAATTAACTTTTTATTAAAAAACTCTTGCTTTTTGTAAAATTCCATGGTATCATCTTACTTGCGTTTCGGGGTGTGGCTCAGCTTGGTTAGAGCGCCGTCTTAGGGAGGCGGAGGTCGCGAGTTCGAATCCCGCCACTCCGATTCATTAAAAAGTCCTTGATTTTCAAGGACTTTTTTTGTGTTACATTTCATGTTGCAATCCGGTATTCACTTTTTTGTAACGCTTCCAGCATAGTTCCTTTACATGGAAAGACATGTCATGAATGTTCTTTCACATACTGCAAAAATTCCGGTGTCTTTGACCAGTATTTTACACCCCAGTTTTCAAAATTCCATTCTTCCATGTAATCATTACACTCGAAATCTACATAATATATTTCTTCGTTATGTACAACAAAGTTCGTTGGAAAATAATCAATATTTGTATTGGCAGCATATAACAGCTCACACATTCTATGCAATTGCCAGATATAGTCAGTTTTCATCTTATCTTCTAAAACCAACTGATAAATCGTGTCACCGTCAATAAACTCCTTCAAAATGCGTTCATTTTCCACATCTGTTTCAAGCATGACTGGCATTTTTATTCCGATTTCTTTCAATTTCCTGTAATCCCTGATTTCTGCCTCAAACTTGTTTCCGAACTGATAATAATCACAAGGTTCATGATGTATCTGCTTCAAAACATACCTGTTATTTCCGGACTCTGCCAAGTAAGAATATCCACCCTTCCCCTTTCCCAGCAATTTAATTATCGTAAAGCTTTTCCCATTTACGGTCATTTCTTTATTCATGTATTTTCTCCTCTGTTCTATACCTCATTGATTACAGATTTTTAATATTCTGGTTTCATATTACAATAGAAATATAGTTTTCACAAAGGTTAAACGCGTAACCCCCACAAAATTTTTAGCAATGACAATTGCAAAAAATTCCGCAAACCTTTCCCGGCTTGCGGAACCTTCCAAACATATTATAATTTTTCCACGCACCGGATCAGTGCATCCACATTTTCTTCCTTCGTGGCCCAGCCAGTACAGAATCGCACGCAACTGTGTGCGGCATCGATCCGCTGGTCATAGCTGTACTCGAACTGTTCTGAAATCTTTGCTAGGTGTGCATCCGGCACAATGACGAAGATCTGGTTCGTCCGGTTGGGTGCCAGATAAGTGTAACCCTTCGCGGTAAATGCCCCTCTCAGCTTCTCTGCCATGGCAATGGCATGGGCGGAGATCTCCTGATAGAGACCCTCAGTGAAAAGAGCGTCAAACTGCAGACCCAGCAGTCTTCCCTTGGCAAGCATGCCGCCATTCTGCTTGATGAGATATCGGAAATCCTGTGCAAGCTCCGGATTTTTGATCACTACTGCTTCTCCAAACAATGCGCCGACCTTGGTTCCACCAATGTAAAAGACATCGCAAAGCGCTGCGATCTCCGGTAATGTCAGATCATTGTCCGGCGCTGCCAGTCCGTAGCCCAATCTGGCGCCATCTAAGAACAGATACAGTCCGTATTTGTGACAGGTCGCAGACAGAGCCGTCAGCTCCGCTTTGCTGTAAATGGTTCCAACCTCTGTGGGATTGGAAATATATACCATTTTCGGCTGTACCATGTGCTCAAAGCTGTCGTTGTGAATATGGGCTTCGTAAGCCTCTGCTACCTGCGCTGCCGTGATCTTACCGTCGGGGCTTTCTAGTCCCAGTACCTTATGTCCACAGGCTTCCACCGCACCGGTCTCATGGACATTGATATGTCCCGTGACAGCACAGAGCACACCCTGGTGCTTGCGAAGTGCCGCATTGATCACGGTGACATTGGTCTGGGTTCCGCCTACCAGGAAATGTACTGCCAGGCTGTCATCCCCACAGGCCTTACGGATTTTTTCTCTCGCCATTTCACAGTACTTATCCTCGCTGTAGCCCGGTGTCTGCTCCATATTGGTCTGCACCAGACGCTCCAGCACCTTCGGATGCGCTCCCTCATTATAGTCACACTGGAATAAAATCTTATCGCTCATTTTTTTATTGACACCGCCGTGACAGTGTATTTCCTCCAACGTTATTTATATTTTAACCTTTTCTATTTGCTAACTCTTTACATTTTTCGATTGTTTCTATCTTATTTGGTTCTTTGGACTTCCTGTTACTCAAATTCTGTCAATCCTTCGTTTCCAGTACCTTGACCAGATACTCCCACACTCTCTTCGTGGAAGATATGCTTAAGGTCTCCTCCGTAGTGTGAATGTCCTTCATATCCGGTCCCATGGATACACAGTCAAGGTCTGTGATCTTGCTACCTAACAGTCCGCACTCCAGTCCTGCATGGATAGCCTCCACCCTGGGCTCATTGCCGTACATTTCCGCATACAGTTTCACCATTTTTTCCCGCAGTGGAGAATGGACGCGGTACTTCCAACCGGGATAATCTCCGGTCACCACGTAATCGCCGCCTGTCAGTTCCACCAGTGCAGAAAGCTTTGCGATCAGGTTATCCTTCTCACTTTCCACGCTGCTTCTGACAGAATACTCTGCCCGTAAGCTTTCTGCATCCGCTTTCAGGATACCCAGATTCAGAGAGGTCTGTACCAGCCCCGGCATATCTGCGCTCATCGCCTGTACACCGTTGGGAGTCGCCTGCAAAAAGGCTGCCACTCTTTTTGTCTCTTCCGGTGCGGCACAGGTGATTGTCTCTGCAGTGTCTGCTAACCTTTTTGCGGTTACCTTTACGTCCGGATCCTTGGTAGCAAGCTCGTCAGCCAGTTCTGCTGCCAAAGCTGCTACCTGCTGCTCTAAGCTTTCCGCATCTTTTTCCTCCACTACGACTACTGCTTTCGTCTGTCTGGGAATGGCATTGTCTGCCAGTCCTCCGTCCACAGATACCAGTCCTACGGGCATTTTCTCAGACAGCTTCCACAGAAGTCTTCCCAAAATACAGTTGGAATTGCCTCTTTCCTTATGGATCTCTCCGCCGGAATGTCCCCCTAAGAGACCGGAGACTTCCAGTTCATAGCACACGCCCGTAAGCTCCTGTTTTTTCATCGGAAAACGGCAGTTCACTCTGGCACCGCCGGCACAGCTGGTCAGGAAAATGCCTTCATCCTCGGAATCCAGATTGATCATGCGATGTCCCTGTAACATGGACAGGTCGATCTCTCTGGCTCCGTCCATACCGACTTCCTCATCCACTGTAATGATGACTTCCAAACGGGGATGCCTGATGTCCTCAGAATCCAATAATGCCAGTGCATAAGCCACAGCGATACCATCATCGCCGCCGAGGCTGGTGCCCTCCGCATAGACGCTGTCTCCGCAGGTCCCTACCTTTAACCCTTCCGTCTTCATATCCATGGTGCAATCCGGTGTCTGCACTGCTACCATGTCCATATGTCCCTGCAGGATCACCACAGGCTCATTCTCGTATCCGGGAGTTGCCTCCTTGACCATAATGATATTTTTCATAGCATCCTGTATATAGAAAAGCTTATGTGCTTTTGCAAAGTCCACCAGGAAATTGCTGATCTGCTCCACATTGCCGGAGCCGTGAGGGATCTTCGTGATCTCTTCAAAATAATAAAATACTTTCTTCGGTTCTAAATTCGATAAAACACCCATTTTCATTTCCTCATTTCTGCGCTTTTATAGAGAACAAAGTGCACTTTCAGTATAAGTATTTGCCATTTTTCTGTCAAGGAAACAATCCGGAGGCTTCCTTGGTGAACAGGCCTGCCTGTTCTCTGCTCATATGGTTACTTCGCCATATAAAATTGCTTATCTGCCTGAATGCAAGCATTCGCAGAACGCAGTCTGCATGGTTCTGGATAGTTACGCATAATGATATTTTTTTCTCTTGGCTATCAGGAATCCTATTGTCACAAACAGCGCCAGGAACTCTGCCAGTACGATGGACAGCCATACACCGGTAATGCCGATCAGTTTCGGCAGGATCAGCACGATGACGATCTGGAACACGAAAGTACGCAGAAAGGAGATTGCTGCGGATACGGCTCCGTTGTTCAGGGCTGTGAAGAAGGAGGACCCCCACACGTTCATACCGCGGACCATGAAAGCAATGGCATAGATCCGAAATCCCCAGGTGGTCATTTCCAATAACTCCTGATCGTAGTTTGCGAAGATTTTTACTAACGGTCCGGCCAGGATCTGAGAAGCGGTCAGCAGAATCACACCACAAGCTGAGATAATGACCAGACTTTTCCGGCAAAGATTTTTCAGTTCCGCATGATTGCCCGCACCGTAATGGAAGCTGACGATAGGAGCAGATCCCAGGGAATATCCCAGATACAAGGTCATAAAAATAATATCCACGTACATGATGATGCCGTAAGCCGCCACACCATTCTCGCCTGCTGCTTCCATCAACTGGAAGTTATAGAGGATGCTAACGATAGAGGTAGAGATATTTGTCACCAGCTCAGAAGATCCGTTGGTCACAGTCTGCCAGATGACTTTTCCATGCCACTTCGCCTTTCCCAGCTGCAGTAAGCTGCCGTTCTCTCTGGAAAAATAGATTACAGGGATGATTCCGCCGACGAGCTGTCCCGCTGCGGTAGCCAGTGCTGCTCCCACCAGTCCCAAAGGAAATGCCACGATCAACACATAGTCTAACACCGCATTGGTCAGTCCTGCGATCACATTTACCTTTAAACTCAAAGTCGGCTTCTCCGCTGCGATAAAAAAGCTCTGGAACAAATACTGCATAACAAATGCCGGGGAGGACAAAAACAAGATTCTGGAATAGCGCACGCAGTCCGCTTCCAGTTCCCCGTCAGCCCCCAGCGCCAGTGCGATCTGCGGTGCCAGTGCAAAACAGATGCATCCCACCACGATTGACACCGCCAGTGTCACATATACGATCAGCGAAAAATATTCGTTAGCCAGTTCCTTTCTCCCTTCTCCCAACGTCATGGAGACCACGGCGCTTCCTCCGGTACCTGCCATGAATCCAAGAGTTCCCACACCCATCAGCACCGGCATCACCAGATTCAGGGCGGCGAAAGGCGTCTTTCCCACATAGTTGGATACAAAAAAGCCATCGACGATACTGTACACCGAAGTACATAACAACATTAAAATGGACGGTGCCACAAAACGCAGCAGTCGATTATAACTAAAATGATCAGATAACTGTATTTTCATAATAATCCTCATGTCTTTCCATAGCCTGCAAGTTTTCCGGCTCTTTTGTGCCATATGTTTTCGTAATATTGTGCAGACATAAATTTATATATTCATCAGAGGTCATGCGACTACATGGGCTCCGCTCCCTCTGTCAGTTTCGTTATTTCTTCCTTGAATAATTCCGTATGCTTTTTCATGGTCTGCAGGAACACTTCCGCCTCCTGCTCTCCCAAAGCCGCCAGTGCCCGGCGCTCCGCATCCATCAACGGAACCACGATCCTCTCCGCAGTCTCTTTCCCCTTCTCTGTGAGATATATCCTCTTATTCTTGCGGTTGCCTTCCTCCGCCCGCAAGGTAAGCAGACCTTCCTCCGTCATATTTTTCAGTGCGGAATTCACTGTCTGAGGCGTGTAGAACCAATAGCCGCAGATCTCCCTCTGGGTAAAAGCCTCTTCTTCCCGCTCCCGGATGCAATACAGGATCCAGAAAGCCGTCTCCGACAGATTACAGTTTTTTACATAGACCCGGTACAGGTCATCCATCTCTTTGATCAGCTGATTGTACAATGTGATCTGTGCAAAAGATTTTCTGCTTTCCTCTTCCATATCGCTTTCCTCCAGTAACTACATCGTTGCATCTGTTTGTTTTTATCCTGAATCGGACTAACAGTATTATAGTCCGAAATCGGATTATTGTAAACCATAAAAAATACGCAAAACTGACACTTCCCATTGTGTCCTTTTGCGTATCGTTATATAATAACCTTGGCATCAGTTCCGGGAGGAGTGCGGTTCGCCCGTATCGCCAGTGTCTAGGTTCACCTTATTGAATATCCCGTAGAACACTCGGCGGCTGATGCTACTCTAAAATATTCTTTTTTCAAAGTACAGTTCTATTTTACCCCAACACACTACTATTACCTCGTTCTTTTTGTATGTAATATTACGTATTATTTATTGACATACGTAATATTACGTACTAAAATGAATTTGAGGTAGGAAAGGAGATACAAAAGATGCCTATGACCTCACAGGAGATGATCAAACTCCTATTAAAAAACGGTTTTGCTATTATCAGCCAGAACGGCTCCCATGTAAAGCTGAAGAACACCGATACTCATAAAACCGTTATTGTTCCTTACCATTGCAAAGACATAAAAAAAGGTCTGGAACAGGCAATTCTGAAACAAGCTGGCTTAAAATAACAAATATTAACAAGGAGAACCAAAATGAAAAAACTTTTTTATCCGGCACTTTTTCATAAAGCAGAAGAAGGAGGCTTTTGGATCACCTTCCCGGATTTCCCCGAATGTATGACACAGGGGGAAAATATGCAGGATGCCTACGAAATGGCATGGGATGCACTTGGTCTTGCCGTAGCCTCCCGTATAGAGAACAGAGAAGCTCTTCCTCCGGTCACAGAACCTTACGCTGTTACTTTAGATCCTGATACCTTCTGTGTGGTTGTTCCCTTTGACCTCATATCCTACCAGAAAAAACATAACTCCAAAGCAGTCAAAAAAACTCTTTCCATTCCGGAATGGCTGAATGAAGCTGCTACAGATAGGAATGTTAATTTTTCACAGGTATTGCAGGATGCTCTTCTTCAAAAATTGAACCAATAAAACATGTTGCATTCCGTGTTGCATTTTGCAAACTATTACGTCAAAATACTAAAAATCAAAATGCGCAAAGACCCATTTCTACAGGTTTTTGCGCATTTCCTATAAATATAAAAGCAGATAACGGGAATCGAACCCGCCTTTCCAGCTTGGGAAGCTAGCGTTCTACCGATGAACCATATCTGCAAAAGGAACATAAAATATTATACTCCATGTTCCTTTATTTTGCCAGTCCTAATTTTTACTATTTTTATCATTTTACTTATCCAGCACTCCCAACCACTTCAGAGCGTTCCAGATGCCGTCTTTATCCACGTCCGTGGTGATATAATCTGCCGTTTCCAGCACCTGTTTACTGGAATTGCCCATGGCAATGCTGGTGTGGGCATACTTTAACATCGGCAGGTCGTTATTGCTATCCCCGATCGCCACTGTATCTTCCATCGGAATATTCAGATATTCTGTAATATAACGGATCGCAGTTGCCTTGGAATAGCCTTTGGGAACAATCTCGTAAAACCCTTGTTCTCTGTCGATGAAATCCAGTATTTCCGACAGATCATGCTTCATTCCGACCATTCCCGCCGGAGTCTCTGCATAAGCATATAATTTATCATAGTTGCCCGGTGCATTGGCATAGCGATCGTATTTTCGATATTCAATCTCACGTGCCATATGGCGGAAAGTCTCGGTAAATACTTCTTCTCCTCTGGGAGCATAGTCTTCCCTGCTGCCTTCCAAGACAGCATCCACATGATATTTTTTCATAACTGCCAGAATTGCCTTAGACTCCTCCATGGAAAATGTCTTGTGCATCAGCTGTTTTCCATGATATTGAATCTCCGTTCCGCAACCCAATAACAATCCGTCGAATTCCACCTGTCCGGTAAGATTTTCCCCTACCAGCCGTTTCGTACGCCCGGTGTTGATCATGCAGATATGACCGTTGGCTCTGGCGATGCGGATGGCTTCCTTCGTGCTCTCCGACATCAGTTCACTTCCTCCGCATATTAAGGTTCCGTCAATATCAAAAAATATTATCTTCATCTCAGATTCTTAAGCTCCTCTACCAGATCCAGATCGGATTTTTGTACCTTCAGATTCGTGGACACGGGCTCTTCACCGGGTCTTGTGATCGTGATCTCGATAATGGTTCCTTCCGTGATCGCTCCACCCATAAAAAATCTGCTTACAAACGCTGCAAATTTGGGATGATTGCTCTCGAAGGTATTCTTCGCATTCATCAGTTTCATCATCATTCCGGGATTTATCATAGTAGTCTCCTTCCAAACTATTAACTATTCTGTCGCCCTATAACTATCACATAATATCCTTACGAATGCAAGCATTCAACGAATATTCCGTGATAGTTCCATGGCTCTGAATAGTTACAAAAAAGAAAGGCTGTCCGCACCATCCGAAGATAATGTGTCCAGCCTTAACAGTTGCTATTATTTACGCGATCTTGGACTTAGCCAGCTCTGCAAGGGTCTTGAAACCTTCTGCATCGTTAACTGCCAGGTCTGCCAGCATCTTTCTGTTCATATCAACGCCTGCAAGCTTCAGACCGTACATGAACTTGCTGTAAGATAAACCGTTCATTCTGGCTGCTGCATTGATACGAGCGATCCACAGCTGTCTGAACTGACGCTTTCTCTCTTTTCTACCTGCATAAGAGCTGTTCAGAGCTCTCATAACAGACTGCTTTGCTACTCTATACTGCTTGCTTCTTGCGCCTCTGTAGCCCTTTGCAAGCTTTAATACTCTATTGTGCTTCTTTTTGGCATTTAAGCCACCTTTAATTCTTGCCATGTCTTATTTCCTCCTCGCCTGAATTATAAATAAGGTAAAATCTTCTTCATATTCTTAACATTAGTTGCATCCGTAATTGCAGGCTTTCTCAGATTACGTTTTCTCTTGGTAGACTTCTTGGTTAAGATATGGCTCTTGTAAGCTTTAGATCTCTTTAACTTACCGGTTCCTGTTGCTTTAAAGCGCTTAGCTGCTGCTCTGCTTGTCTTCATTTTGGGCATAACGAGTTCCTCCTAAACTTTACTTAATCTATCGTGTCGGAATCCGACACTTTTTAACTGTACGAATTAACGCTTCTCAGTTAAAAACATTGTCATGCTTCTGCCTTCTACCTTGGGAGCTTTTTCCACTACCGCAATATCAGACAGGCTCTGTGCGATATCATCTAAGATATGCTTGCTGTTGTTCATGTGTGCCATCTCTCTGCCGCGGAATCTCAAGGTGATCTTCACTCTGTCTCCCTTGGTCAGGAACTTTCTGGCTGCACCGATCTTAGTGTTCAGATCGTTGGTATCGATGTTGGGGGAAAGTCTGATCTCCTTGATATCGATGACCTTCTGCTTCTTCTTTGCTTCCTTCTCTTTTCTCACCTGCTCGTATTTGTACTTACCGTAATCCACGATCTTACAAACAGGAGGCTTTGCCGTAGGAGCAATCTTCACCAGGTCGAGTCCGGCTTCCTCTGCCATCTTCAGGGCATCTCTGGAAGAAACGATTCCGAGCTGTTCTCCGTCTTCTCCAATCAGTCGTACTTCTTTGTCTCTGATCTGTTCATTAATCATTAAATCGCTAATGGTTGTGTACCTCCATAAGAAAATGTGTTAAACAATAAAAAAAGCAGATAGCATAACTATCCACCTGTTTCCTTCACGGACTGCCCTCATTCAAACAAATTCCAAACGAGTTCTCTGTCTATGAAAAAATCTGAACGCTTACCAGCCTGCGCCGTAAGGTGAGAGTGGATACTCTGCTTGTTGTGTTGTGTTCTTCACACGCTTATATAGAATACCACGAAGTTTTCCTAATGTCAACCCCGTTTCTGATATTTTTTATTTCCTATTTTTTTATTTCCTATTTTATCCTGGAATTTATGTACCGGCGGTCTCCCGCCGAATCCGGTTACCTGCTTTATTATCCGCAGTTTCGGAACATTTGTCAAGCCGGAATACTGATTTACTTTTCCGAAAAAGTTGCGCAGGCGGTCTCTCTGCAATCGCTGGCTCCGCAGCCCTTGATATCTACATGATCCGCCACACACTTATAATTACTGTTATAGATGCACTTTACCGCCTCACAGTCGATGCTGATCGTATGGCTTGGATGAGACAGGGAGCTGCTGAAAGAATCCCGCCCCTCTCTCTTCTGCGCAAAGCTTTCACAGCAGGTTCCGTCACAGTCGCAGGCATGCTTGCCGCCCACCATGATATCACCCTTGCTGCACAGACAATCCTTATTATAGGTACAATTTTCCACAACACATTTTAAATCTGCCATGTCTCCCTCACCTTCTGCCGCTTTCTGCGGCTCCTCGTCTTCTTTTTTGATTTTAAAATTTTAAAAGAGGACACGCGGCAAAAGAGCCGATGCAGTCCCGCCACGCGTCATGGATAGTCTGTGCAGATTTGAAATTCTTATTCCTTTTACTGGTTTTTTTATAAAATTCGAGATGCCACTGGCTCATCTCGTTGCCCATAAGAAATAAATAAAGCGCCACCCCTATTTCTATGGGAAGTGACGCTTTTTCATGTTTTTCTTTTATCTGACTGCCAAATTACTTGCTCAGCTTCTTGGTTGCGATCTCATCCTTTAACATAGCCAGGAATTCGTCTCTGGATACCGTAGTGGTATTCTGCTGTCCATGCAGACGATAGCTTACGGTGCCGTCCTGTGCTTCCTGTTTTCCCAAGATGACCAGGTAAGGGATCTTCTTCACCTGTGCTTCTCTTACACGGTAGCCCAGCTTCTCTGCTCTCTCATCGATATCTGCTCTGATGTTATTGTCCAGCAGATAACCGTACAGATCATGGGCATAAGTGTTCAGCTCTTCATCGTCGTTCTTGACCGGCAGGATCATTGCCTGTACGGGAGCAAGCCACAGAGGCAGGTTACCCTTGGTCTCCTCCAGAATATAAGCCATGAATCTGTCCAGAGATCCTAAGATTGCTCTGTGCAGGACCACGGGAGTCTTCTTCTGTCCATCCTTGTCCACATAGGTCAGATTAAACTTAGCGGGCAGGCAGAAATCCAGCTGGCAGGTGGACAAGGTGTACTCGTTACCTACCGCAGGCTTTACATTAACATCCAGCTTCGGTCCGTAGAATGCAGCCTCACCGATCTCCTCGGTGTACTCAATGCCCAGGTCGTTCAGAACTTTGCGCAGAGCGTCCTCTGCATTGTTCCACATTTCGTCGTCATCGTGATATTTTACCTTGTCCTCCGGATCTCTCAGGGACAGGACACATCTGTAATCGGTAATACCGAAATCCTTGTAGGTATTGAAGATCAGGTCTACTACCTTGGAGAACTCGGACTCGATCTGCTCCGGTGTTACGAACAGATGGGCGTCGTTCTGGCAGAAATGTCTGCCTCTCTCGATACCTTTCAGGGTACCACTGGCTTCAAAACGGAAGTCATGCGCGATCTCACCGATACGGATGGGCAGATCCTTGTAGGAGTGCTGTGTGTTAGCGTAGATCATCATATGGTGAGGGCAGTTCATGGGACGCAGTACAAAGGACTCGCCTTCTACTTCCATGGGAGGGAACATGTTCTCCTTGTAGTGATCCCAGTGACCGGAGGTCTTGTACAGATTTACAGTACCGACGCAGGGAGTCATAACGTGCAGATAGCCCAGTCTTCTCTCTTTGTCCTTAATATAATTCTCCAGTTCCTGCCATACGGTGTAGCCCTTAGGAAGAAACATAGGAAGTCCACGGCCTACCAGATCATCGGACATGAACAGCTCCATCTCCTTGCCGATCTTTCTGTGGTCACGCTCTTTGGCCTCTTCTAACTCCTTCAGATGTGCTTCCAGCTCCTCCGCAGTAGGGAAGCAGACACCGTAGATACGCTGCATTACGTGGTTGCTGGCATCGCCCTTCCAGTATACGCCAGAGTGTTTTACCAGCTTGAAGTTCTTGCACAGCTTGGTGCTGTCTACGTGAGGTCCACGGCACAGATCGGTGAAATCTCCCTGATCATATACGGTGATGTTGCCATCTTCCAGATTGCTGATCAGGTCCAACTTGTACATATCGTCCTTGAACATTTCCATAGCTTCTGCCTTGGATACTTCTCTTCTGTAGATCTTCTTGCCTTCCTTACAGATCTTCTTCATCTCTTTTTCGATAGCAGCGATCACTTCATCGTTGACTACATCGTTGCCGAGATCGATATCATAATAGAATCCTTCTTTTACCACAGGTCCTACCCAGAATTTTGCATGAGGGTACAGATGCTTTACTGCCTGTGCCATAACATGTGCGCAGGAATGATTGAGCGTTGAAAGTCTTTCGTCTTCCTTAAAATTTACCATTTTCGTTCTCCTTTTTGTTGTTTTCTAAACTATTCAGAATCTCCATTCGCGAAATCGCTCTTTCAGAGTTTTGCTGAAAAGTCACAAAAAAGTCCCTTGCAACAATCTGCAAGGGACGTATCACACGCGGTTCCACCCTGATTGCAATTATTTTATTAAAAATAACTGCCACTCATTTGCTCGTAACGGGAGCTGCCGGGCTGTATTAAAGCCACTCGGAGATGGTCTTCGTCCGCATCCGGCAAAACCGCTCACAGCTCCTGTTCCTAATAACAGGGCGGTTCTCTCTGGTGCCTTTCTATGCTTCCTACTCTTCTCTTCAACGTTTTCTGATCTTAAAATCTGTTGCTTTAGGACTTATGTTGATATCATAGACCTTTTCACACGGATTGTAAAGAGGTATTTATATAGCTTTCCACATTTTCTCTGGACATATCTAAAGCTACGGCCAATTCCCCATACAGATGATCCTCTGCAATACGAAAATATCTGGCATCCACTGCTGTCTCCTTGCGTCCCGCTTCCTCTCTGGCACGTTTCCGCAGGTAGATCGTCTTGATGATCCGGATCAGATCCTGGCAGCTGCTGGTCTTTAAACAATTCTTGTATTCCTGCTCTAACAGCTTATCATTGGCAATGGTGATCAGCGGGATCTCCGGGATCCTGTGGATCAGATTCTCCGCTTCCTCGTGCGCAAGCACCTTACGCATGGCACCTTCCGCCGTATCCACCGGAATATATACCGTGCTGGAGGACAGATACAGAGGTTTTAAAATATAATACTCTCTCTTCTTGTCCACTCCCGCAATGTCTAATGTCGTGATCTCTTCCACCACACAGACTCCCTTACTGCCACATACTACACGTTCGCCCTTCTGAAACACCTTAACCTTCCTTTCCTCTGCCGATTGCAGAAAAATGCGAAACACAATTTCCGTTTACTACCAATAGTATATCCATTTTTTACTATTCTAGCAGAAAAAACGCCGAAATGTCAGTATCTTTCGGCGTTTCTGAATATTTTTGTGAATATTGCTCATAGGAAATCGGTCAGGTATTGTGCATTATTTCTGATAGGCGATGCGTGGATCTCCGTTTTTTAAGTAAATAATGCCTCTGCGTTCAAAGCCGTTCTTCTCCAATAAGTGCTGCATGGTGTGATTATCGAAATGGGTGTCGGCTCGCAGGTAGGGTACTTTCTTCTCGCAAAAAGCAACACATTTTGCAAACAGTCCTCTTACTTCCCCGTCTCCCGCCAGGCGATGGATCGTGCCGTAAGGTCTCTCCTCCCGCCAGCTGCCGTCCTCAATATAGGCATAGGTCGGTTCCTCCTCCAGTAAAAGCATGAATACCCCGTGGATGCATCCGTCCTTTTTATACACATACAGCCGCTGTTTCTCAATGTCTATCCGCAGCGTCTCCGGATCCGGATAGGCTCCGTTCCACTGGTTCGGATTGCCGTTTGCCCGCATGTAGGTCTTGGCAATGTCATAGATCTCCAGGATCCGGGGCAGGTCTGCCTCTGTTGCCGTTACGATCTCCTCTGCCTCATCGTTCTCTTTTCCCCCTTCGCCTTCCGCCACTTCCGCTTCCGGGGCTTCCAGAATCTCCCGCACAGCCGTTTCCATCCGCTCTGCCAACTGTCTGTGCCCCTTGGTTGTCAGATGTACGTGATCTGCCTTCGTCAGTTCACAGCCTCCCGCATCCAGGAACTTCGCATCTTCGTGTATTGCCAGGAATGCATACTTTCTTGCCAGTCCTCTTGTGGTCTCCACGCTTTCTTTGTTGAATTCCGGATAAGTCACCCCTTCTTCAATGGGTGCCGGGGCCACGATTAGGATCTTCGGTTCGTTCTCCCCCCAGCAGGGAACGGATTTTGCCTCTTCCACCAGAATCTGCATCCCGACAGCAATTTTGGTAGGATCTGTATGGAATTTCGTCTTGGCATCGTTGGTCCCCAACATCAGGATCAGCAGATCCAGCGGTTCATGGCTGTTCAGCAAAGCATGCAATACCGGCAGCAGATTCACCGAATCCATGTCCGGATCATCATACACACAGGTTCTGCCTCTTAAGCCTTCCTCAATGACCAGATACTCCGCTCCCAATGCTTTCTGTAACAGGCAGGTCCAGCGTTCCTCTTCATTATATCTGCTGCTGTGGTCGGCACTCTCCGACGGATCGGTGCAGAGCCCGTGGGTATTGGAATCTCCGATGCACAAAATATGTTTTTTCACTGTTTAACTCTCCGTTTTCTATTTCAGTCTGTAACTATCCAGGATCCCCAGACCCTTTTCCGGCTTCTGCTCATAGAGCTCCAGCCCTTCGGTTTCATTGACATATTCACGTATTGCTTCTGCTACGGTCATTTGTTTTTCTCTCCTTCTTCGGCTTCCTTCTGTTGTAAATAAAACATAGCCTTTTGTGTTTCTATTTCCTCCCTCAGTTCCTCTTCCGTAGGAAGATATAATTTGTATTTGCTTGCAAATAATTGTTCATTTCCATGCAATATGGAATACCTTGCGATATCTTCATCTGTCTGGGAACACAATACGATTCCCAATGTCGGATTATCATCCGCGGATTTTTTAAGTTCATCATACATGCGGATATACATATCCATCTGTCCTACATCCTGATGTGTGATCCTGCTTGTCTTTAAATCTATCAGTACAAAACATTTTAAAATATAATTGTAAAAGACCAGATCAATAAAATAATCCTGCTTTTCGGTATGAATATGTTGCTGTCTTGCTACAAAGGCATACCCTTTTCCCAATTCCATCAAAAATTTCTGTAAATTGGAAATAATACTTGTTTCCAGATCTGTCTCATTGAAGGACGCATCCGGTGTCAGACCCAGAAATTCCACAACTACCGGATTTTTAATAAACTCAAACTTGTCCTGTTGATAGTTATAGTTTTTCTCCAGCATTTCCTGCATCACAGATTCTTTTTCTCCGGATTGCAGCAATCGATAGTAATACTGTGTATCTATATTTCTCTGTAATGTACGCACACTCCAGGTCTGCTCGTATGCTTCCTTCTCATACCATTTGCGTGCGACCTCATCATGTACCTGCAATAAAGTTCGGTAATGTGACCAAGAAAGCCTGATATTGGATTGTCGACACACTGTGTCGACAATTCCCGGAAATGCTTTGTAAAATCGCAGACAATGATATAAATTACTTCTATCATATCCTTTTCCATATTTATCTGTTAACTCTCTGGACAGTCTCTTTATAATCTCCACACCATATTCTGCACGACCTTCTCCGGCAAGTTCTTCTTCTGCAATTCTATATCCAATCAGCCAGTTTCTCTGTGACAATATTGTATTGACCGCACGATAAGCTTCCTTTTGGGAAACTTCAATAATATTCCGAACATCCTCAACTATATTTTCCGTTTTCTGATATTTGCTCATAAAATCATTATTTTCAATTTTTGTAACATCATTCATCTAACATTCCTCCTGCCCACACAAATAAGATCATCATTCTGTTTTTCATTATATCATAAAAGGCGAACCTTGGCACCGCCAAAGTCCGCCCTTCATCCTTTTCTTCTCTTATTTCTCATTCAACTTAGCTGTATAACTTATGATAATTTCCGTTTCTACCTTTCGCACTTTCTGGAAGAGTAAAAAATTTATCTCTTAAGTTAGTGTCATTTTAGAATCAAAGCAAACTCTTAATAGTTCAAATACTAAAAAGGAAAATGGAATTGTCCACAAATCGGGTTCGTGAAATGTGACAAGGACAGAAAACCTTTCAGCTATATTTTCAAGTACCTGTGTTCCCGCAAGTGCGCCGGTACCGCTAAGATAGAAATAAATATCTTTCATGGATATAACAGAGGCGATACGATCCAAAAATCTGGTATACGACATTCCCAATACTACACCCATGATCAGTATTGCCTGAAGCACTATTCCTCTCCAATTTCCTTGCAGTGTTTCCTTAATTTTTTTCAACTGTCCGGCACGAAAGTCTTTCCCGTGAGCTAACATACATAACAAGACCGCTATCAATGCAGCAAACAACAGTCCTGTTCCTCCCGGGATCTGGAAGAACCTGCTTTCCGGCATGGTGATCCAACTCCATTGTTGCTCATATAAATCACTTTCCGTTTGATGTGCCATGAAAATCCAAAACTCTATCATTTTGCCAAACTCAGTTAACAAAAAATATCCTAAAATCACAGGCACACATTTAACAGCTTCCCTGATTTTCATCATAGAATTCTCCTTCTAATTTCGTAGACTTTTGTTGCTCTTTCGTTCTTTTTTATAATAACTTATTTTTTTATTGTTATCATAATTTGTCCACAAAAAGCAGAAATCTGACCACCAATTATAGCACGTCCATCAATATTTTAATGCTTACCTGCATATCAACCCTGATTGACAATTCTCCTTGATATTTTTCCACGATTTGTTCAATAATCTTCATTCCCCAGCCATGCGCTAACGAATCCTGCTCTCTCTCAGATACAAAATGACTATTTTTAACCACTGGTTTTTCCTTATAGTCATTCTGCATTTCAATCACAAGAAATCCTGCTGTTATTGCAATATTCAATCTGATTTGTTCTTTTGCTGCTTCCAATGCATTGTTCAATAAATTAGCAAATAATACACAAAATTCTCTATCCTCCAGTTTTAGCCCTGACGGAAGAATCGGTGTTTCGACCACCAAAAGAATATTGCGCTGTTCTGCTTTCTCTTTTGCTTCATAAATTACGGCATCTACAATATCTACGCCTGTATGTACCGGAATCATTTTACACTGCAGCGGTTCCTGCACGCTCTCTATATATGCTAAAGCTTCTCTCCGATCACCATTTTGCAGAAGTCTCTCCAGCGCTCGCAGATGATGTTTGATATCATGATACAGTTTCGCATTTTCTGTATAGAAATTCTGTGCTCTGACATACTGGCTCTCAATCAGCTCATATTGTGTATCTAATACAGAGATTTGCATCTTCAGTTGCGATTGGCGGAAGTAAAAACATACCATAAGAAGCAGACTCACCAGGCAGGACAGGAAAACATAATTCTGAATTGCATTTCCATAAATCATATCCATAAAAAAATCACACAGAAATGCTGTACTGAAGAAAGCAATGCCAAATGTTTTCAACAGATTCAACGCTGTAAAAGTTTTTCCTATTACTTTATGTCTTATAGCAGATATCAATATACCATTTAAAATCAGCCATCCTGCCTGTGCGCAAAATTCCGCATTTGTCCAGAAATGTTCCACGAGTCCCAGTAAAACAGTCCAGATAAAAACATAACTGACTACAAGGGATGCCACTTTTTCCACAGAGCCATTCCATAACAAGTATCCTAAAATAGTAAGAAGTAGCAGTAACGGAATCCACGACAAATACTTTTGCAGACCATACCATAGCATTCCCGATAAAAATATTGTTAATATAAATTTTTTATTTGAATCTATGTATTTTCTCCGATCAAAAAGCATATCCATCCATATCAGAAGCCATGCCGAATTGTGTATGCTCCACAGAATTTTAATCATCTGTATTCTACTCTCCATTCATCGTACCTGCCTGCCAATATTCCATTATTCGATGTTTTAATTGTGTCAGTCGTCTTTCTCCTATGTATAATTGTTGCCCCGTAGATAAAACCATCTGGTTATCTTTGATCTGTTTCACATGATATAAATTACACAAATATCCCCGATCCACCCATACGAATTCATCTTCCGGTAATTTCTCCGATATCTTTTTTAAGGAACTCCTTACCTTACACCTGGTAGCATCTGTCTTTTCAATATATAAATACTTGCCTTCTCTCCAAATATATACAATTTTTCTAAATGGGATTTTTTCTATGCCCTGTTGATTTTCTGCAATATAAACCTCTGAGGTACGTGATACAATTTCCCTGAATGCTGCCTCCAGTGCCTGTGTGATCATGCTCTCCATTTGTTGCTTCGGAATAAAACGAAATGGTCGGAATTCAAATGATTTATACACATAACTCTCGTAAGCTGACACAAAGATGATCAGAATATCCGGTGCTGTTTCTTGAATTTTAGTTGCCAGTTCAAAGCCATTTAATTCCTGCATTTCGATATCCAAAAACAGCAAATCAAACGCTTGACCATCCTCAATTTCATACCACAATGCCTTACTGCTCTGATATACATTACATTCATAAGGTATGTTTTTTTTCATGAAATAATCTTTGATATGTTTTTCCATGAACGCCGCATCTTCTACTGTATCATCGCATATTGCAGATCTAATTTTCCATGCTGTATACTTTCCCATCGTTTCCCCCCTCCTTTATAGTATAATTATGCCATAACTATGTCCTTTTTCAAATTATTTTGTAACTATTCAGAACACCATTCAGAAAAGCCTCGCAGAGGCGGTTTTGCGAATGGTGTTCTGAATAGTTACTGTCTCTTATACACATCTCCGAGCCCACGAGACACTGAGCGATCTCG